>Ga0115003_10000852_pt1 | contig 27139 bp, 38 predicted proteins | sample ArcticOcean_MG_C_7_FD_88736 | JGI IMG/M metagenome (GOLD analysis project Ga0115003, IMG submission 88736) | Marine microbial communities from western Arctic Ocean - ArcticOcean_MG_CB11_88 | ecosystem: Environmental > Aquatic > Marine > Oceanic | place: Arctic Ocean: Canada Basin | collected... | reverse complement strand
GTTCAATCAGATGTTGTTGAAGAAGAAACTGTTCAATCAGATGTTGTTGAAGAAGCAACTGTTCAATCAGATGTTGTTGAAGAAGAAACTCTTCAATCAGATGTTGTTGAAGAAGCAGTTGTACAAGAACCAGAACAAATAGATGACATTGATTTCGTATTTAATGTATGTAATAATGTTAAAACATTTATTAATACAAATAATGAAAAAATTAAAACATTAAACAATGTAGTAGAACAATTATATAATTTAGGATTGTCAGATAATTCAGCTATTGAACATTTAAATAATCAACAATTAAAATATACAGATATACTTGTTAAAATTAAATCAAGCTTTGTAGATATTAATGAAATTACAAATTTTATTCTTTAGAAAAAATAATATAAGAATTCAGAAAACTAAATTCTTTTTCAACGTTGTTCATCGATTGACATTCATATGGAAACTTTTTACATAATTCTGAAAATGAAGTAGTTTGAACATGTTTATATTTTTTCAATTTCATAAGTTCAATGAAACTTTTAATATTTACTAGATACTCTGTACTGATTTGATCTTTAAAATATTTTGTACCTGATAACTTGACTTCAATTTTTTGATTAACAATAGATAATTCATTAATTGAATCCACATCTTTATAATTTTTTTTAATTTTATAAATTGTATTTGATTTATATTTTGCATTAAGTGTTTTTCCTTTCGTTATTTTATATGAATTTAATAATGTATTAATTTTATCTCCATCCATACATGTTGCAATAAAAATACCTGTACTTTTTAAATTTTCATCTAAATTTTGTATTAAGTTTTGTAATGTTTCGTTATTTTTAAAAAAATAATGTAAAGCGAAATGACAATTAATTGTATCAAATTTTCCAACTTTTGATTTTTCTATTACATTTTTTATAGAATATAACTCTTTCTCAACTTTATAAAACGTCATATGAGCTGGGTGCTGATATTCAACATCAACAATATCAATTCCAATCAAACTACGTACTTGTGCATTACTATATTTCATAATATCACCACCAGCGCCTGATCCTATATCTAAAACTTTTCGCTGTGATGAATATTTGCTTATTACATATTTTTTGATAGAATTATGAAATTGACGAGTGCATGATTTGTAAACACCATTTTTAATAACACTTATTGTTAAAGAATTTATAATTGATTCCCAAACATCGTTTATAGCTCTAATATTATTTGCATATTTTTTATCAAAACGCGAACGAATTGGTATAAATTTTCCTCCATAAAATTTAAATTCAACGACAGTGTGTGTTTTAAAATTTTTTGAAATTGTTTTTGATACATTAATAATTCCTGTTCTTAATGGGGAATCCGATTTCCAAATTAAATTTTCAATTGTTTCAATATTTCGTCCTTTTCGCAATGAAAACATACCATCATTATTCAAACCATTAAATGGAATATGTACATAATTATTATTTAAATCTAAACCTGCAATTTGAAGTTGCCAAGTTGTTTCTTCAATTTTTATTACAAAAAAATCAATTGTATTGCTGTCTTTCCATTTAAAAATATTTGAATTATAATAGTTTGCTAAAATAGGTGTATAAATTAAACCATCCAATTTGTAAGGAAAAGATGATTTATTTTTCCATATATGTTCCGATATTGAATATATATTAGAATCGTCAAAAACTTCAGTTTTCAATCCATTTTCAATCTTCACAATATAACCTTCTTGTGCAAAATAAAAAGTTTTAAATACAATTTTAATATTACATTTAATTTCAGTTGGAAATTTAGAAAAAATAGCAAGTCTATGATCTAAAGGTAATTCACGAATATCTTTATTTTTAAAAACAATTGAATCAAATAAATACATTTTGTTATCAATAAATTCTCCATCAAATATAGAATTTTCCAATTCAGGAATAGTACCAACATGTTGATATTCTAAATCTTTATCTTTTGGTCTGCTAATAAGTAAACAAAGTCCATTTTTACCAACAAACAATAATTTACGGTCTCCATCAGCTTTTTCAGTAACAGAATATCCACATGAAAGCTTACCGCTTTCAAATATATCTTTAGTTAATGTAAATGGTAATGGTCCTATAAATTTAGGAAATCTAGGATTAATTTGTAAAAGATTACAGTAATCACGAATTAGCTGCTTTCCAAACAAGTTTGATATAATAACATCTGAATTTTGAATTTGTTGTAAAATAAAAGAAACAACTGTTTGTATATTTACTATCGATACTAATTTTGATTTAGAAATATATTCAAGTTCAATTTCATATGTTTTTTTCAATATAGTTTCGTTATACGTTTCGATTTCAGTAAGGTCAATTTGCCAAACATTTGTATTATTAATGAAAGAAAATCTTTTTCTATTTCTTTGTAGTGTAGTAATATAATTGTTTGCCCAATCATCATCCGAAATAATAATAAGTTCTTCTCGTGCTTCAGATGCTCTTATATTATAATCTCTAAAATCTCTATCTTCAACTCTAATTCGAATTTTTTCTTCATACGATGAAGATGTTTTATTTGTTATTTTTCTTATATCAGACCTTCCTTTTATAATATGTTTTCCAATTATAACTGAACTTTGTTCTGTATTTTTATATTTCCATAAAGAATTTTCGTTTTTTGTAGCAGATAATATTCGTGAAAAAGTATTTAAATTTATAGAGTTTTTTTCTCCCCGTTCTGTAAATCTAAATTCTATTTCATTATTATTAGGATTTCCATTTGTTATAAATGATTTAATGGAATGGCATAACTCATTCATAACTATATACAATATATATATATAATATGTATTCTTTAGGTGAATTAATAAATTTAAAAATATATATTAATAAACATAACACTTAAAGAACATCATATATATAATATAAAGAACAATGTTCCCAAAGCTATATGGTCTTCCGTCTAACGGTAAAAAAGTCAAAGAATGGTTTATTGATGTATATGAAGAAGGAAATACTGCATTTATAAAACGAATTCATGGATACACTGGTTGTAAAATGCAGGAGACAATAAAAGAAATTTCAAAAGGAAAAAATATTGGAAAGAAAAATGAAACAACGCCTTTACAACAGGCTTCTAATGAAGCACAGAGTTTATGGAAGAAACAAATTGATTCTGGCTATGTTGAAAATGTAGATAAACTTCAATCAAATGAAAAGATCTTGCCTATGCTAGCACATGATTTTCATAAAAGAGAAAAGGATATAACCTTCCCATGCTTTGCGCAACCAAAACTTGATGGCGTTCGTCTACTCGCCAAAGTTAATTCACCAACTGAAATTTCATTTATATCACGAACTGGAAAGGAAATGACAACATTGAATCATATTGATCTAGAATTAAAAATAATAATAAAAAAACTTCCTGAACAAGATTTTCCATTCTATATTGATGGTGAATTATTTACATTTGATTTACCATTTGAAGAAATAAGTGGTTTATTTAGAAAAATTGATAAAGATGAGAAAATAAAGATGCTTCAATTTCATATATTTGATGTATTCAAAGACAACACTACTGTTTTTTCAGACCGTATCATTATATTGAATCAGTTCAAAACGCTTATTGATAAATTAAATAGTAAATCATTAATAATTGTTGATACTATTGAGTGTGCATCAAAAAATGAAATATCTGAAATTCATGGAAAATACATGCTGAATCAATATGAAGGACTTATTTTACGTAATAAACTTGGAGTATATAAATCCAATTACAGAAGCAAAGATTTACAGAAATACAAAGAATTTTTTGATGATGAATTTGAAATTACTGGAGCACAATCTGGAGTTGGATTGGAACAAGATTGTGCTATTTTTACTTGCAAGAATAAAGCTGGTAAAGAATTTGCAGTACGTCCTCGCGGTACAAGAGAATTGCGTAAGGAATATTTGAAGAACATAAAAAATATTATTGGAAAACAACTAACCGTACGATATCAGAATTTGTCAGAATCTGGTATTGTGAGATTTGGCGTTGGTATTGCAATTAGAGATTATGAATAAAAATATAGATTATCTGTCTCGCAACTGATTTAATTTTCGCATAGAAGAATTATTTAAATATTTACAATGACCTGGTTTAGCTCCATGATTATAATGACCTACTCGTTTAGTTGCTTCAACAAGTTTATTCAAATAACTTTTATTTAATCGAGACCCACTGTGTAATCTCTCTTTGCAGTAGTATTTATACATTTTTCCAGTTACAGAACTTCTTTTCATAACATATAATCCTCCAAGAGCTCCTTGTCTTAAATTTCTATTTTCAAATGCTTGAGAACACACTGACTTCTTCATGTACTATATTAAATATATTTATTATATTAATGAAGAAATACACAACTAAAAATTTAATCATCTTGTCTTTAAGCTTAGTTCTACTTATTAGTTTATATAAAAATATGTTTAATCACTCTAACTTTATAAGTCATAGCAATGAACCTAAGGTTGGAGATAAAGTAAAAAACAATAATCCATCATGTAAACATTTTGAAAGTGTTGGAAAAGTAACATCTATTAAATCATTAAAAGGAGACTCTGGAAAAACTATAACATATAAAGTAGAAAACGAAGGAGATACATATTGCAAAGGACAACTTTTAAATAAAACAATGGATCAGTTAACTGTGTTTTAAATATTAAGTTATAATAATAATGGAAACAATCAATGTTTTTGGTAAAACTTACAGCGTTTCAACGCAAGCTAAATACAGTTATTATGCAAGTTTAATAATAATTGCAACAATTGTTATTCAAGCATACAAATCAAGAAAAAATAAGCCTTTTCATTTAATAGTTTTAGTTATAACTGCATGTTTATCACCGTATGTAACAAATTGTGTATCACAAGGAAAATGTGAAGAATATGCTTGGTACTTATCTATATCAAATATGTTATTGGCTGCAATATTGTTCTTTAAATTAATACATAAAAAAACTAAAACCTAAAATCTGATGTTGTATTCTTAGCCCATTGGAATTTTTCAATTAATTGTTTTGAATATAGATTTTCAATATTAATATTACTGCGTTTTGAAAATGCATAAGTAATTCTTGGATCTAAATAATTTGCTTTAGATGTTTGAAGATTTGTATGATTACATAATATTGCAACTTTAGAATTTGCCGATTTAAATTCTTCAATTGATTTTGACTGATGTAATAACTTATCATACATAGAACTTGCATGACATGTTCTGAAAACTTTTGCTGTTAAATCTTTTACTATTGTGTTTAAATATACATTTAGAGATGTTGACGTAATCAAATGAAATAAATCATCAGATGATGTTTTACTTTTACAAGTTGCTTCTAAATATGTTATAACTATAGGATATTTACATTTAAACGTTTTGTCGAATATAATTGAATCTTTACCTACAAAGTTTAAATTTATATTATTATTTTTAATTTTTATATGTTTTGTTTGCAATGATGTACATCCATAAGTGTTATTTTCATCATCTGTTCCGCAACGTATGCATTGTGAATCAATTAAATAACATGCAATTCCATGCTGTATAACTTTTTCATTTGATGAACTAAAATCTGAAATATATTTTTTCCTTATAATGTTTAATTTGTTTTTTATTTTTCGAGAAAAATCAAATTTTGCTACTGTATTAGAACTCTTCAATATTGATGAAGAACTAGGATATACGTATTTAATTTTATTTGAAATATGATCTGTCCAACATGCTATCCAATCTACATTTTTATTATTAATTATTAATTTCCAATTTCCTTTCGGTTTATATCCTTTTGATATATTTAATGTGATGTCTGATTCTTTTATTGCTGGTTTAAAAGTTCCTCGTAATTTATGCTTACCTCGTCCAACAAAAATACATAAAGGTTCGGCTAAATATCTATCTATTTTTTCTTTTTTCCCATTAACATAACATGTTTTGTACTTTAAATAATTTATTTTAGTTTTTTCAATATTATTGTTATTACAACATGTAATTTTAAAATCTGACATTTTACAATTTTTACAATGAACAGGTAAATATTGTTGAATCGAATTCATAAAGTTTTTAATAAATGTTTTATCAGTATTCGGTTGTTTTTTAAATAAATAAAATGCGGTGGCAAGATTATTATTTACATTTATTATAGTATTTTTGTAATATATTTTTATATGGTTTATATAATTATACAATTTTGGAATAGCTATTCCATTATGAATTAATGAAACCCATACCATATGATTAATAATATTATATATATTAAAGAATGGTAAAAAAAACTAATTTAACAAAACTGTATGTATTAAAAGTTAACAAAGGAGGAGTTCAAAAAAAAGTAAATAATTCTACATGTGGTGGTAAATCTGGATTTAAAAGACCTCGAGTAAAAACAAAAGTTAATACACTTTCTGCAATGATGAAAGGTTGTGGTTTACAAGATAAAAAAACACAAGTTTGTCAAAGTAACAATAAACGTCAAACTTTACTTCAAAAAATATTAAATAATATAAAAACACAGGAAAGAAAAAGAAAAGCATATGAAAATGCAAGAAAAATGAGAAACATGAACAGAACATTTTCTTCATTATTAAAAAAATAAAACAGAAACTTACTTCTTAGAATGCCGTCCACAAAACTTTTCACCATGTTTTGCTTTAGCTTTACAATTATTACCATTCATTTGAACTGCTTCGCATATAATTGAATTTACTTTATTTTCATTCTTTTCATTTTTATTTTTTTTATCAAAAACGGATACAATAATAGGTTCTTTTAAAAAAACAGAACATTTGCGTTTTTTTAATTCTTCTCCATATCCGTTTCTCAATTTGAAAATTGCATTAATTAACTTGTTATCATAATTAGATAATTCATCTAATCCGTTACGTATTTTATACTCATTTGTGATAGATTCAATTGACATTATTGTATATATAATATATTACTTGTTATGTTCTTACGTGTTATACTATATCTATATACTGTTCTTTAGGTGAAAATATATGTATATAGAAGAAGATTTTTAAAAATAAATTATAAACTATGTATTAATTGGTCAACTTCAGCTTGAAGATTTGGACATTCAATTCTAATATAATTTGCGTTATTTGGATGCATTATAACTAAAAACAAATCTTTAATTTTAATATTATACTTTAATTCTAATATATATTTATATATATTAAGTTGTAGTGAATAATGCCAAAAATTAGAGTTTGGTAAATGATCAAAACAGTTATATCCAAATTCAAAACGATTTGATTTTTCAATTTTTTTTGATCTTTTCCAATCATAAATTGAAAATGATCCATCTGGATTTTTGAAAATCATATCTACACTACCAGCTATACTTTTTTCTTCATAATATATTTCCCATTCAGTTCGATAGGCTTCAAGATGCGAAAAATCGTCTTTAAAGTTTTTAAAATATTGAAATTCTGGTGTATTATTTGAATAATGACAGTCATTGTAAACTAATTCAATAGTTTCGTGTAAAAATGTTCCTGCATCACATGCTTCATTTTTATTATTTTCCCATTTTTCAAGTATATCATTTTGGTTCATTTGATAATACTCACTTTTTGAATTATTAAAATGTCGACCATGTATCATTTTGGAAACTTTATTTGCGTCAAATTGTGGAAAACAATCATGTACTAAAGTAGTCACTGATTTATTCATTTTAATTCCATTCACTTTATATTCATGAGGTTCTTTATAAAATATAATGTCATTGTCACGACTGTGTTTATTTAAATCAAATAATTTCATTCTTCTATAAAACTATAACCAATCACTTGTTTATGTGCATTTTGTTGTTTTATTTTATTATCAATTACAAATCCAGATTCAATGTAGTATTTTTTTCTTTTATTTGCTTGTGCTGGTAAAGATGCATACATATCCATTATATCAATAATTAATGGATTATTCTTTTTACCTACAGTTTCTCGTAAAATACGTCCACAACTTTGTACAATGTCTGTTTTTGGAGTTGCTAATATTAATGTATCTAAGGAAGGAATATCTAAACCTTCGTGCGCAAGACTAAATGTAGCTAAAATGATATCACATTTTTCAGATTCATTTAATTTATCTTGCTTCATTCCACCCATATATAAACCTGACGTAAAATCCGGCATTTCTTCTTTAATTTTTTCATGTAATAATTCGCAATGATTTCTTCGATCGCTTAATAATATTATTTTACGTCCTTTTGTAACACAATTGTTTAACAATTTACAAATTAAAATATTTCTTTCTTCAATAACAACAAGATTATTTATTAAAGTTGCTAATGATATTTTTCCTAATTTATTCAAAGGCGGATCTTTCGTGTACTCTTTGCATTTAAATCTATGGATATTTACATCTACAGATGTTTGATTTTCACGCTGAACACTATAAAAAATATCTCCGATAAACCAATTTAATACTTTAGTTAAACCATCTTTTCTAATAGGAGTTGCTGATAATCCTAACATATGTTTTGTACATACATTAAATAAAGCTTTTGAAAATACTTTAGATGATATATGATGAGTTTCATCAATAATAGTAAATCCAAAAGTTTCAAACATATTTGATTCATATTCTTTCATTGCTAGTGATTGTAACATTCCTATAACAATATCTTTACCAATAATATCAACTTTATTTTGTTGTATAATACCAATAGTAGCAGATGGTAAAAACTGTTTTATGCGTTCAATCCATTGATTCATAAGAAATTCTTTATGAACAATAATTAATGTTTTTAATTTTAATTTAGATAATATGTACAAAGATACACAAGTCTTTCCAAACCCTGTAGGAAGTGATAATATACCGCCTCCATATGTTAATAAATGATATAATGCTTTTTCTACAGCAATATCTTGATTAGTAGATTTTTTTAATTCTCCAACAAAATCAATTTCAATTGATATACCATTTGGGATTTTATGTAATGGTTGTCCATATTTTTCTATACCAAAGTAACGAGGTATTCTAAATCTAGATTTAGATTCTCTAAAGACAGGAAATGATTCAGCATTAGCAAAACCTCCGTTATTTTGTAGCTCTGGAGAAACTGTTAATACATTTTTTAAATCAATAATATTTTGATTACTTAATTTATCTTTTTTAATTATATATCCACCCCGTGATAGCATTATAATATATTTAATCTTATTTAATTTTAAGCTTATGAACATCCGGATGGTGAAGCTGGAATGGAAGAAGTAAATTTATCCATAATAATTTGAGCATTATTTTGAATATACTTCTTATATTCTACATTATTCGTAGTTGTTCCTTGTTGCATATTGTTGTTTAATTCACAGTTTGATGAATAATTAGTGAAAACACGACCATCAGACATTCCGGGACGAGGCATTTTATTATATACAATTAAATTTTATTTGAATTTTAAAATTAAACTTCAAGGCATGGTTTAATTACGGAAACATTATACCCAAATTTATATTTGTTTTCTTTTTTTTTGTTATGTTTAATTTGAATGTACGGATTGTATATTTTAGAATAAGATTGTATTAATACATCCAATAAGCTTGTATAAACTGTTGTTACATCTGTAATATGTTTGACACCAGTTATTACAATTTGACCTGAACTAAAAATAAAAATAGATGATTTATCAGAAGATTCATGAAAATATTTAATTTTTAATCCAGGATATGTATCTGGAGTATAAATACAAGAAAACTTATTATATTGTTGAAATTGTTTTTTTAATTCAATAATATTTATTCCGTGATTTAAAGAAAAATTTGTATTAATCATACACACTTGTAAGTCGGAAGCTTCAACTTTTTCAATACCTTTTACTGCACCTATTGTTTTATTTAACAAATTACATGTGAAAGTACAAATATTTGCAGCTTCTATCATTGATGTAACTCCTGTTATATGTAACCTACCATTAGAAAAAACTTTTATACATTTAGTTGTATGAGTAGTATAATGAATAGATGCTTGATTGAAAAATGTTTTCTTTTTTTTCCCTCTTTTCGTAACATCAAAATCTGTATTTTGTTTAGGACGTTTTATAGTACAATCGAATTCAGTAGGTGATATAAAATTATCTGAAAATAATAAAATGTCAATAGGTTTTGTTAAATTACATACCATTGTCATAGTTGATAAATTTAAGTAACTCGGCTTTGTTGTGTTAGGATAAATTTGGATTTTTTCATAATTTTTTTCCATTAATTCTAAATATGCGTTAGCGAAAAAATGTTTCTCATCATTGAAAACCATATTGTGTATATATTTATGTTGTGTTATGTATATACTGTCTGTTTCTTTAAGTGAAATATGCGTTAAAAAATATACAAAAATATATATGTATAAGTATTATGAGTGAAAATTTTGTAACAAAAGATGAATATAATGAACTGGTTAGTAAATTTAATAAAATTCAAAAACAAATGAAAAAACTTCTTAAAACAATGAAAAATGAATGTGAAGATGATAACTCACCAAAACGAATCTGCGGTTTTCTAATACCAACTCAAATATCTGAAGAACTTGCAACATTTTTGAATATTGACAAAGATGAGTTAATTGCTAGAACACAAGTAACAAAACTAATTAGTACATATGTAAAAGAACATAATCTTCAAAATCCAGAAAATAAAAGAGAAATTTTTATGAATCACGAGCTTCAAAAACTTATTAATATTCCAGATGATGTTACATTATCATTTTTTAATCTTCAGAAATATATTAAACATCATTACATAATTAAAAAAGTTGATGTCGAAACTGAATCTGAAATTAATAAAACAAACTCTGATGTTAATGAAGAAAATAATAACATTAAAAAAAAAGTACGTAAAAAAATAGTTAAGAAATAAAACTTTATTATATATTAAATATGATTACAAAACTTATTATTGAAAAAATTATTGATCATAAAATTATTAATGAACAAATTTATAAACAAGCATTTATGCATAAATCAGCATCTCCAGAAGCATTAGAATCAAATGAACGTTTAGAGTTTATTGGAGATTCAGTTCTTGGTTTAGTTGTTACATCATATCTTTATGAGAAATACCCAAACGAAAACGAAGGGTTTCTCACAAGGATACGTACTAAATTAGTAAGCGGTAAAGCTTTATGTAAAATAGCAGACGATTTACATTTTTTTGAATACATTATAATGAACGAAAAAGGAATGAAAAATGAATGGTTTAAAAACCCAAGAATTCTAGAAGATTCTTTAGAGGCATTTATAGGATCGATTTACTTAGATATTGGACTTAATGTAGCGAAACAATTTATTTATAATAATATTATTACTAAATTAGATAACAATTCTTTACTTGAAGATAATAATTATAAAGATATTTTAATGAGATACCTGCAAGGAAGAAAATTAAACTTACCAGAATATAGATTAAATGAAACAATTAATGATAACAATAAACTTTTCACAGTTCAAGTATTTTTACAAGGTAAATTAGTAAGTGAAGGTTCTCATAAAGTAAAGAAACAAGCAGAACAAATTTCAGCACAAAGAGCACTTCAATGTTTTAATATTGTTAAATAATGCGTTATATATTAAAGAAACGAATATTTATAAAATTATATAGTATGAGTGACGTTGAAATTGATTTCAGTGATGATGATCTTAGTATAAATATGGGGTCTGACTTAGGAGAAGATAATTTTAAATTTTCTTCAAAAAAATCAAAAAAGAAAAAGAAAAAACCGATTCTTAAAAAAACAACATTTAATCAAAAACCAAATTTACCACCCATGATGGATAAATCATTCGAAATGTTTTCGAATCCAAACAAAAAAATTCATCAACAAGCTCCTCAAAGAAATGAATATAGTGATGATGATGACAATGATAATGAAAAAGAATATGAAGACGGTGAAGAAGGATCTGTTGTTGAATCAGAACAAAATTATCAAGATTATAATGAACAAGAACCACAACCTTCTGCCGGATTTGCAACAATAGAGGATGAAAAACAAGATTTATTGTATAAATTTTATAGAATGGAAAATAAAGGTATTAAATTAGCTAAAAAATTCAATATGCATTCTGATATTGATGAAATGCGAGGTGAATATAGAAAAATTGTTAGGGATGCAGAGGTTACATCCAGTTTGAAGTTTTCAAAACGTATGCTTCTAGCAGTAGTAAGCGGAACTGAATTCTTAAATAAACGATATGATCCTTTAGGTGTAGAATTAAATGGATGGTCTGAAAATGTAATGGAAAATATGAATGATGGCGATTATGATAACGTGTTTGAACGACTTCATGATAAATATACAGGAAAAGTTAATACACCACCAGAACTTGAATTAATGTTAAGTTTAGCTGGAAGTGCTATAATGTTTCATATGACCAGTACTATGTTCAAGCAATTGCCAAATATGAATGATATTTCTAAACAAAATCCTGAAATGATGCAAAATATGATGAAATCAATGTCAAATATGATGAACCAACCAGATCAACCGTCTACATCTTCTCAACAGCCACAAATGAAACCGGCATTTGATAATAATGGAAGGCGTGAAATGAAAGGTCCCTCTATGAATATGGGTAATTTGTTTCCTGGAATGGGTCCTCCGCCTCCAATGCCAACAAATTCAGATAATTTTGAAATTCCAGAATCGGTATTATCTGATTCATGTTCTGAATCAAGTGGAGATGTTAGAAATGTATCATATACAGCTGGTGGATCAGCAAAACGGCGTGGAAGAAAAAATGCGAATATAATTGCAGATGAAGCAAATACTATAGATATTTAAATATTTATATAATATATTATAATGTCATTATCATTAACTCCATTGAATGAAGCGTGGAACAATATTAAACCAAAAATTAAACAAAAACCGCAAAAACCGAAGCAAAATATATACAGCAATCCTGAAACACAATCAAAAATATTATCTGAATTAGGAATGATTGAACAAGAAGTGCAACCAGAAATTGAAGAGCCTAAACAAATTCAAGTTTACAATTCTAATTCTTTAAATATAAATTTAAAAAACAAAGAACTAGTAAATATGTTAAAACCATATTCAAATGATTATATAGAAACTATTTTATTGAACTGTATAAAAAATAATAATCAAATTGGAATAACAGAAGAATTAATTGAAACAATAAACACAATATATATAATAGTATCTTTTATTTTATTGTTGTGTGTAATTGATATTCTATTTAAAATTAAAAAAAATTAAACCCTAAGAAGACCCATAGAATTTTCAAGAGATGATTTTGATTTTGATCCAACTGGTCTGTGCAGTACTACTTGATTTTGATTTTCTATATTTTGTTTTATTGTATGATTTTGATATGAATCTTTAGCTGAATCTTCTTTTATCCATGAAAAATTATCAATTTTTTGAACAGTTGGATTATTTACAATTATAGGATATTCAATAATATTATAAATAATTTCTTTATTATGATTTCTAAATTCTTTAATTGACATTTTACCACCAAAGTCTTTTAATACAAATTTAGGAGGTGCTATAGTTATTAAATCTGTTTTTCCATTTACATGTTGATAAAACTTTTGGATTAAAGAAAAAACAACATTCATATTTGAATTATTACAGTCTAAATTATATCTTTTCATACATTCCCAGCTACAAAACACATATTTAACAAAAAAAATATTATTGCTAAACAAAAAAGGCATAGATATAGGTTGACTTGTAAATTTGTGACAACAATTATAACATAATATATTTGTTTTTTGTGGATAACTTTCACTATGAAATTCTGACAAAATATCAAAGAACATAATGTATATATATATTAAATATATAAGCCTTTAACTCGTTTTAAACTTTAAAAAAAGTATATATTATTATAATATACAAATGGATGAATATTCAACTCCTATTGAACAAATACGTCCAGAAATGAATAATAATCAACAACAACAAATTCCTATAAATTATTCTGATATGCTACAAACAATGGAAAATCAACAACAAAACGTACAACAGGTACATCAGCAAGAATATCCTCCTCACCCTGTTGTTCAATCAAAAATGCCTCATAATGCTAATATGAATATGAATTTTGTCCAGCAACAGCAACAAACTACTGATGAAGACAAACAATTACCTCAAATTCAAAAAGATATTATGTATATTTTAATACCATCAATTTTATTATATTCAGGACCAGTACAATCACAAATATTAAAATGCATGCCCTCTTTGTTTAAAGAAGAAAAACCTACTATTCTAGGAAACATTATTAATGGTTTAATAATAGCAATTATATTTGTAGGAATGAAAAATATGAAAATAAATTTTTCATAATTTACTTATATAAAAACATATGTATAAAACTATAAAAATATAACCATATCCAGTCCATTTACTTTTAGAAAGCAAATTGTTATATTCTTTTTTAAATATATCATTCATTACATCATTTAATGTAAATGTAATATTTTCTAATATATAATTTATATCTAGTTCGGTTTTTTCTATTTCATTTCCAGAACTATCTTTTTTAAAACTTTTTTTTAAAGGTATTATTTTTTCCTTTTCTTTGTTATATTTTATTATATTATTGTCATTTACTTTCTTCTCTGTTTCTACTATATTAGCAATATCACTATTAAAGTCTCCATATGGATTATATGAATTATACATTAATGTAGAAGGCTCCATTATATTATTTAAAGATAATGTTTTTTAATAAAATAACATATGAAACTTGAAAATAAAAATGACCTTCTTCTAACATCATTGTTAAAATTTTACAAAAAATCAAATAATATGAAAATTTTACATAAACATATAACCAAAAGCGCGACAGTTTCTCTTAGAGTATTCGATTTCTTATGCACTAAATATGTAAAAAATAAAAATGTTATTTATTATATTGAAAAACATGGGAAAAAACATCCATTCAATTTAAGTGTAGCATATAAAGCTCAATTAAAAGCTTATTCTAAACTTCAATTTGATCCTTTCAAAAGACATAATCGGATAGAAATAAATTGTATTCATTGTAAAGATGGAAAATTAGTAACAACAATTGGTCAATTAAACTTTTTTAAATTTGCAATTGAAAATAAATTAACAGATTGGATTGATGTTCCTGAAAATTTCAAAAAAGTTGAAAAAGAAATATCATTAGATACAAATTCAAAAACAAAAAATATTCCGCGCCAAAAAAAAATGATATCATCAACATCGAATCTACATATTACGGTTACATTTAAATAAAAAAATATGTATATTAGTAATGAGTATGTACAATCCATATGTTGTTTCTCTATCAGCAGGCTTGGTGGTCTATATGTTTACTAAATCTAACAAAATAAAAGATAATAAAACAAATAGACAAACGAATTTAAACTATGTGTTTTTAACAAGTTTAATCGTGTTTATTTTAATGCAATATTACTCAACAAACACAACATCATTAGAACCGACATTAGATTGTAAATTTGATGAATAATTATTTATTAAGAAATTTAAGTACAAAGCTTGTTTTGAATTCTCTGTTTTCTATAATTGTTTCTGTTGTTTTTTCGGCAAGTTCGTCTGGTTTTTTATGTTGTGAACTAGGTTGTTTATAAAATGATTTCAATGTTTCTAAAATATAATCTTTATTTAAAGCTGAAAAAGTTTTTTTTTCTTTTAAATGAATAACTTTTTTATTTTGTAATTGTATTTTTGTTATTTTTTCATTTAACATATAATTTTGTAATGTTTCATTTATTTCATCATATGTTTTTTTTATAGTTTTTAATTCAGTTGATTTAGATTGAATATCAATATGAATTAAGTAAAGTTGTTCAGCTAAATCCATTATTATAAATATTTTAAAAATATATTAATCTAAACGATTTAATATTTTTGTAATTGTATTCAATGAAAATTTATTATCTTTCAATAACATTATATTTTTAACACGATTATTCTCTTTTAATATTTTATCATCATCATCGACATTAACCAAAAAAATATTTTCAATAATTGGTTTTAGTTTATTGAATATATATTCACATATTTCAGTACTAAATATTTCAATATTTGCATATACAATTTGATTATCTTTATTTAAATATTTAATAATATTTTTTTTTTCTTTATTTAATAAATGATATTCATCGTGAAAAATAATACTTTGAATGATATCACTTACAGCATTATTTGCTGGGTAATTTGATTCAATGTTGTGTAAAAATATTTCTAGGTTTATTTCGTCAACATTATGATCTATAATATCGTAAACACTTAAATTAATTTCTTTTTCTTCTTTTACGTTTACATATTGTTTATATGTATTACTTATTGATTTTAAATATGTGATTTCTTCATTTTTAATACAAATTATTCTTTCTAAATAATGTGTATGTAATTTACATCTGTCACAATCCATATAATTGTGTTAACTAAAATTATCTTAAAGTTAAAGTTCTTTATTATTTTATAATTAGTTAATGAATCCATATGTTATATTAGGTGCATCAGAAAATGATTCGCATGATATTATTAAAGAAAAATTTCGCAAATTAGCTAAAACAAATCACCCAGATAAGGGCGGTGATACAGAAGAATTCGTCAAAATTAATGAAGCTTATAGACAAATATTAAATAAAATTGATAAACCACAGGTTCCTGATAAACAATCTAGTAATATAAATGTGTTTAAAGCATTTTTACAAAAACAAATTATGAAAGAATACAAAGATCTTTTCATGACTTTAGAAGAAATGTATAATGGTAAAAAAATAAAAATAAATTTAATAAAATATGTTAGTTGTAACATTTGTCAAAAAACATATTGTAATGTATGCAATGGTACAGGAAAAGTTAAAGTTAATTTTGTAGTGTTTGGATTGCAACAAACAATTAACCGTGATTGTATAAATTGTGACGGGTTTGGTTATTTAAGGGAATGTTCTACTTGTGAAAATGGGTATATTTCACAAAATGTAAATTATATTTTAAAAATTAAAAAAGGCTGTAATGAAGGTGATAAATATTGTGTTGAAAATAACACTATTATATTTGTAATTAAACAATATAAACACCCACGCTTTATTCGTTGTGATGAAAATATAATTTTACATAAAAGTATTTCACTGTATGAAGCTATATCATGTTTGAAAGTTAAATGTAAACATCTAAATAATAAAATATACACTTTTTCTACAACAAAAACTATTCAAAATGATATAATTTATCAATTAAATAACTTAGGTATGCCTAGGAAATCCTCAAATACTTTTGGCAATCTATACATAAAATTTGATATTTTACTTCCTATAAAATGTAGTTTAACATTTGAACAAGATAAAATGTTAAAAACAGTTTTTAACATTACTAATTATAATATGACAGATAACGAAAACGCTTCAGAATCTATTGAATTGCAAACAACCAATGAAGAAAAATTAGATATATCACTCGTCAGGCTTCTCAGATCTAACCATCAGTGATTTCAATTTTGATTCAAAATTAGAATCGAAATTTGATTGAAATTCGTCATGTGATTTTATTTTTTTCAACATTGAATTGTTTTCGGCTTTTGAATTTACTTTAATCACATTAACTTCTCTATACATAAATAACATAGCTATAATAAAACATAATGTAATTGCTGTCATAACCTTTTTATCTATTTCCATTATTATAACTATTATATACTTTTATTTAATTATTTAACCGAAAGAAACTATATAAAGAATATAAAAGTATTAAAATTATAATATATAAATAATACAATATATGGATACATTAATAAAATTTGAGAATGTATTTGGCGTTTCAGAAAATAATCCTCATAAAATTACAAATGGAAACACATTATTAACATTTTTTAAAAATATTTTAAATTTAAATGATTATTCAACAACTTTTGAGATTCAGGAAAAATTTTCTGATTATATTAACAATTTAATAACAACATATAATGATTTGAAAAAAAACAAAGTTACTTCAGATTTTGAAATCATTATAAGAATAAATAGACTATTAGAGCTTGTATATTATGCGCGTTCATTATGCGTAAGCTCATCGCGAATTATTGAACTTATGGATTTAAATAATGATTATCGAGATAATTGCGATGCAAATTTATTTAGATTTTCATCGATTGATTCATCAAAAAATAATCATTACCAAAATTTTCTTCTTTTTCTTTTAGATACATTTTATGAAAAACAATATTCTAGATATAACGGAGATATATATTCAATGAAATTTACTAATAATATGTTACCTACATTCGCATGGACTCGAATTGATTCAATTAGTAATGTTATTTATTCAACAATTAAAAAAGAAACTAATTTTGAACAATTTATTAATGCGACAAATAGAACAGATTCAGTTCGTCAAGCAGCTGAATTTTTAAATAACTGTCAGGATTCTCAGTTTTCAGAACTAAAAAAAGATAGACATGTATTTTCATTTAAAAACGGTATATATTTTGCTAAAACTGATTTATTTTATGAATATAATAGTTCAGATATCCCAGTGAATACTGTTTCATCAAAATATTTTGATATTGATTTTGATACAGAAGATGTTAATTATGAAGAAATTAAAACACCATATTTTGATTCTATTTTTGAACATCAAGATATTCCTCAAGAAGTTCTTAACTGGGTATATGTTTTTACTGGTCGTTTAATTTATGAAATTGATGAAAATGATGGATGGCAGGTGATATTTTTTGTTCAAGGGCAAGCAGGTACTGGTAAATCTACTTATGTTATGAATGTTTGTAAAATGTTGTATGATGAAGAAGATGTGGGTGTTATGTCTAATAATATACAAACTAAATTTGGACTTTCCGATTTAGTTGATAAAATTTTGTATGTTGCTCCAGAAATTAAAAGAGATTTCTCAATGGAACAAGGTGAATTTCAAAGTATTGTAAGTGGTGATAAAGTAACTATTAATATTAAATGTAAGAGTAGTCGTTTTGAAAATTGGAAAATACCTGGTGTTATGGCAGGTAATGAATCTCCAGATTTTATAGATAATTCTGGTAGTATTCAAAGAAGAATGGCTAGTATTAAATTTAATAATAAAGTAAATGAAGGAGATCTTCTATTAGGTAAAAAAATTCAACTTGAAATGGGTCATATTATTAAAAAATGTAATAAATTTTACTTAGAATATTCTCTAAAATTTGGAAGAAAAAATATTTGGACAGTTTTACCAGATTATTTCTCAAATACAAGAGCAGAGATTGCTCAATCTACAAATGCGTTGATACATTTTCTATGTTCAGGAAAAATAGAACTTAATCCAGATAAATATATTCCAGAAAAAGTATTTGTTCAGTTATTTAATCAACATTGTGTTGATAGTAATTACAAAAAATGTAGATTTAATCAAGATTTTTATACAGGTCCTTTTTCACAGTATAATATTAAAGTAGAAAAAGGTGTTAAAAAGAAATATCTCGGAAGAATGTCACAAACTACATTTTATTTAGGTATGGATATAAAAGACGAACATGAAATAGTTAATGATGAAGACAATGATTTATAATATTTTTATAAAGTAAATGCATACTAAATCTAAAACGATCAAAAATAATAAAGTAAAACAACATACAATTGTTGTGTATGGTGAATCTTGGTGTCCTTATTGTAAAAATGCTAAAATTCTTGCTAAAAAATTAACTAAAGATTTCAAATTTGTATCAGGAAAATCAGGATTACAACTGAAAAAACTCCTTAAATTAAAAACTGTACCACGTACAATCCCTTTAGTTGTTGTTGATGGTAAATATATTGGTGGATTTTCCAATCTTCAATCTATTAAAAAATAAATTATTTAGTATTTATAATGAACATTTTTACTGCACTGTTAATTACAGGAATTTTATTGATTTTTTTAAATAATAAATTAAGTTGCCCTCCAAATAAAATTGAATATAGATATCTTCCCAGAACATTAAATCACCAAATGGAAGACTCTGCATTTTCAACTCAAGATGTTATAAAAACAATGTCAGATGATAACGGTAATGTTTGGTTGCAATACAAAGGAAGTGAAAATCAAATACAAACAAAACTAAGTACTTAAATAAATGAATATTTATTAAATTAAGACATACATGTCGGATTTAAATCAATACAAACACAAAGTAATGGACATGTGTAAGTATAAAGGTTGGGATACATGCTCTGTAGAAAAAGTTTGGTTACTATTAACAGAAGAAATTGGTGAATTAGCTGGATCTATTAGACGAACAAATAATCATTTTAGAGATAAAAAAAAAGTGAAAGTAGAAGATGAACTTGGAGATGTGTTTTCGTATTTATTTCAAATTGCAGGTATTTTAGATATTGATTTAAATCAAATGTGGACTACAAATCAAAATAAAAGCTTTAAAAAAAACTATTATAAAGATAATAATTCATTTATAAATAATGAATATAAATGTTCAAAATATTATCGATATGCAGCAAACCGAACAACGCACAGAGGAATGGTACAATATCCGACATAATATGATAACAGCTAGCGATGTTGCGACTGCATTAGGTGTTAATAAATATCAGTCCATAAATTCATTAATTAAAAAAAAAATAACTCCAGAAACAAAAATTTCAGGTGGATCGTTTGCAACTCAACATGGTAATAAATACGAGGATGAAGCTCGATTTCTTTTTGCTGAACGCTTTAAATTAGAAACTTGGGAAATTGGTTTGTTTCAACATCCACATATTAGTTGGTTAGGTGGAAGTCCAGATGGTATTGCAAGTGATGGTAATTTAATTGAAATCAAATGTCCGGTTACAAGAGAAATAACACATGATATTCCTGTACATTATTACCCCCAAGTTCAAATTTGTATGGAAATTTTAAACAGACCAGCTTGTTATTTTATACAATACAAACCATCAACTTATTTTCAAAACGGTATATTAGATGTAAAATTAATTCCTAGAAGTACAGAATGGTTTAAAGAAAACTTAATAACCCTCGAAATGTTTTGGAATAAAGTTTTATTTATGAGAGAAAATGGATTTTATAAATTTGATCCTAAAAAAATTATTGATTTAACTATGATTGAATTTCCAAAGTTAAATAATGATTTAGTTGATAATGAGTCAGATGATGAAACCTATTAACAAATATTGTGAATAATACCATATTTCTTACAATCTGATGATTCTATATTTTAAAATATTGTTTTTTCTTTATAAATAGATTTCATCATTTTCATTGATTTTTTACTTCATCCATAAAAACCTGTTGTTATTTGATGTATTAATAACATAGCATGTTTTTGTCCTTTATAATGTTATTCATGATTTTCACTTTACATTTTTTAATCAGAATAATTATTTTGTATTTTTATTTGTTATTATTTTATACAATAATATATTTATACTTTTTTATGTATTGTATATATAATATAAAATAATATTAATATTAATGTACATAAAAATATAATTGAATACATTATATAAGGCCATAACCTTTCTCCAATATATTTAATTACTGGATCTAATATATCATTTTCTAATTTTTCTCTGTTTTTTTGTTTTTGAAATTCTTCAATACATATACTAATTCCTTGATTTATTATTTTATCCATTATGTTATTATTAATTATAAATTAAATGTTAGTTAATGCGTAAATTTACTTAAAGAAAACCCTTATATATAATATAATCATGAGCACTCCTCCTTCTTCCGAATCTACCTTCGAAGTTTCTAAGCCATCAGTGGTTGATCAATTTGATTCTGTTATTCTTCTCCTTAATGAACAAATGTCTTCAATGAAAACTCTTATTGCTGAAGTAAAAGCTCTTAAAAAAGAAGCTATAAAACCTGTAAAACTTAAAAAAGTTAAGAAAGAACGTGATCCCAACAAACCACCTCCATTTACAAAGCCAGTTGATATTTCACCTGAACTTCGCAAGTTTCTTAAGAAAGAAGGTGACATTTCGCGAACTGAAGTAACTCAAAAAATGTACGCATACATTAAAGACAAAAACCTTCAGAACCCTGAAATGAAACGTCAATTTGTTCTTGATAAACCACTCGCCAAGCTTTTTAAAGTAGATGAAAAAACTTCAATGGAATACTTCAAGCTTCAAACTCATATGAAACAACATTATCCTAAAACTGAATCAAAAGCTTAATTAATACTATATCAATTTCTTGAGTATTTTTTTATAAAACTTTGTCTATGATATTTACAACTTCCATTTTCTTTTAGACCATTTATATGGTTTTTAGTTCCATAACCCATATTTGATAATAAATCATATTTACTATCAAGTTCTTGATACTTTCCACATAATTCATTTATATGATCATCGTGAAATGTTTTCGCTAATATACTAGCAGCTGATATACTTTTATACAATGAATCTCCTTTTACAAAACATGTAAACATAGGAGAATTATTACTTGGTTTATAATAATTTCCATCTATATATAAGTGATCAACTTCCATCCCAATTCCTTCTATACTTTTATGCATTGCATTCATCGTTGCTTTCACTATTCCATATGTATCTACATACTCATTATCACAGTGGCCTACATTCCATGCAATACAATTTTCTATTATAAAATCTCTCATTTCAAATCGTTGCGCTATTGTTAGCTTTTTTGAGTCTTTAAGCCACTTGTGATCTATCGTGTCGTCCCATATTACACAACCAGCATATACTCTTCCTAAAAATGATCCTCTACCGGCTTCATCAACTCCTGCTATTAACTCTGTCATTTATTTTTAAATTTATTTGATTAAAACAAATTAAACTAATTTATATTTGTTTTCGTAATTCATGTAATTCAATTTCTAAACGTTTTATTCTATTTGTATAAAATTCATTTAATTCTTTGTGTACTTCAAATTCTACTAATTTATTTTTATTAATTATGTTTATTTGTTTGTTTGTTTTTTTTCTAACAGGGTTCTTTTGTATTGTTTTTTTAATTTTAATGGATACAGGTTTTATTTTTTTAACAATTATATCTTTTTCAATTGATCCTTTAAATAATAATTTTTCAAACTCGTTTATTATTTTTTTCTTTGATTTCATTATATTTATTATATGTTTATCAATATTAAATATTTTTGAGTTTTTAATTGCTATGCTATAATGAAATACTGTTACATTTTGTTTGTTTTTATCCATGTTTCTATGACTATATAACCTAATTGCTCTTCCTAATATTTGTTCAGTTCCGCTATTATTCCAATATGGTTCTAACAAATGAACCTGTCTACATCTTAAAAGATTTATTCCTTCTTTCATTGCAGGTGACCCTATTAATATTTTACATAACTTTCCATTTTCATTTTCTTTTGAATTAAATATTTTTATTAATTTTGTATTTTCATCATCATTATTTGTTTTATGTATTCCATATTTAATTTTTTTTTCTTTATTATTAATATTATAGTTTTCATAGCCTAATGCGTTTAATATTTTAGCAAAATCGTTGATTCCGCATTGTTCTACAAAGTTTGAAAACACAAATACTGTACCTTTACAATTGTGTATATTTTCTATACATTTTGCAAATTTTGTACTATATTTTTTTACGTTGTTATGTTTTTTTATATCTTGATACATTTGGTTTTTATTTGTTTTATCTGGATATACTAAGTTACTTGCAAGTCTCGGTTTTAAGTAAAACGCACTGTTAAAACTTGTAAATCTAGTATTTTTTTTTTTTACAATTTCTTTGTATTTGGACAGTTGAAATTCATCTAAATAACAATTTTCTATTATGTCTGTACGATCTGGATAGTTGTTTGTATTTGTTTCTTTGTATGATGATACAAATGGATATATTTTGTTAATAAACAATTGTTTATTTTTAACTGTTCCATTTTTTTTAATATATGTTTTATAAAATTGAGTTTTATCTGGAAATAATTTTGGTGATAACAAATTTAATATTAAACATATATCATATGGATCATTGTATATTGGGGTTCCACTTAATAAAATTATATGTAAATCCGGATCATTAAGTTTTTTTAAATATGTTTGATATCTTGTTCCAACTTCTGATACTATTTTATGAACTTCATCAATTATTATCAAACTGTTCTTCAATTTTAATTTGTTTTTCTGAACATATTTAATAAATTTATCATGTGAGTAAATTTTTATCTTTTCTTTTTCACTATTTATCCCGCAGTTTCCATTTAATTCTTTTTGAAAATTTGATATAGTAGAAGCAGGAACTACTACGTAAACATGTGTTATCTTTTTTAATTCTAATAATTTCTTCTGTGCTAATATCGAACTGCATGTTTTACCACTCCCTATGTTATGAAATAATAATAATTTTTTATTGTTTTCTGTAAACCAATTTTCTACCGTTTTTTGATGAGGTTTTATTTTAAAAGAATAGTTTTCATTCATTTTTATATTATTTTACATTTGTTTTATTTATGTATTAATAATATAAATATTTTTACAGTTTATTTGTTTATTATCCACATTTTTCTTTTATGTTTACCTTGCTTTCTCATTCTCACTGTGAAACCGTTTTGTTTTGTTCCTGTGTTAAAAAGTTTTGCTGGCTTTGATGGTTTTTGTTTTTTTTTCTTATTTGTTTGTAAATTATTATTTGTTTTTTTTTCTAAATTTTGTTTTTTTTGTTTTTTTGTTTTTAGTGTGTCTATTACATATTGTAGACCACATGCTTTTTGAGCTGCTAACCATGGATGTGCACCTTTGCTAGATTTTGGATTTGAAGTAAATTTTGGCCACTTACGAATCGCATTTGATTTTGGCATTTCTTATATTTTTTATTTTTTTTTGTTATGAAAAATAATTATAATAATTAATTTTATATAACATATGTTATTAAACTTACTTAAAGAATTATATACTTATAATATTGTGAAGGGTCAAACCTTCACGTTCAGCTTCGTTAGCTCAGTTGGTTAGAGCAGCCGTCTTATGGAATTAAATTACATACTCAGTCTATTTATTTAGACTTTAGACAGCGGCAGGTCGAGGGTTCGAGTCCCTCACGAAGCATTTTTAGTTGTTTCTTTAAGTTGTTTAACTTTTTATATATTACGTATACTTTGTAATACATATTAAAGAAATAGTTTTTTAAATGAAGTATAATATGTTTGTTTTTTTAAATAAATGTATATGTTTTAAAAATAATAAAGTAAACAATAAAGAAAAAGAACTAACGTTACAAAGATCAAATGCTATATCTAATCCATTATATAGCGTAGACTTTGATGTATAAGCTTTATTCAATCAGGGTATGTGTTGATTCTATCTCCTCTTTATTTGAATGTAAAACTGCCTTCACCGTATTTCTACATTTTCCTAACGCTCGTGTATTCGTTCCTTCCTTTATATCACTGTCTAATTTCCCATAATTTACATCTATATCATCTAATACATCCGCAAATGAATCCTTCACACCTTCGATGTACTCTCCTGTATTAGCTTATGGACATTGAATCTTGAATCAACACATTCGTTACTATTTGTCGCACATTTAAAACAAATTAGACAAAGAACTAACATTTGTTTTAATTATTAAATAGTGAAGTTATGTAAAGTACTTTCGATTTTGAGTTTATTTATTAGTAATTTTGCATTTTTATGAGATAATTCTCGTAATATACGTTGAATAGTGTCTAAGCTTGTCTTTAATTTTTGGTTTCTTGTTCTTGATGCTATAGAACATTCATTTAATTGTGGTAATGTTATTGCTTTTGGTAAGTTAGCATTTGAAACATTACTGTACCAAATGTAATATGTACCATTACTATGTTGATATATAACATCTGAGTTATTTGAAATAGCAATATACGCAGATGGTCTATCATGTGTTACTGTAAATACTCTCATGTGCGTTGAACTTCTCTGAGGAGGTTTTGGTAGAATAAAGTGTCTGCTTAGTTTTGATTTATTATATACATGTTGAAAGTCATCCTGATTTCTTTTTACAGATAATGTTAAAGCACACATTTGATAATTCATTCGCGTTTCTTTAATTATATTTGCTAACTCTTCTTTACTTGGACCAGACTTTCCATTTAAAGTTATTTCATACTCATTATTGTTTATTCTTTTCCATTCTACTTTTTTTAATATTTGTCTCGTTAATTCTGTTACATTTTGTGTTATTGTTAATTTATTGTTAATTTTTTTTTCATCTACATACGAATATATACATTTAAGCTGAAAATTTTCGTTTCGTGGTAATTGAATTATATTACTGTTTTTTTTTCTTGTAACTTTCGCGTTATTACATAATATGAACACATCAAATGTACCTAATATATTTTTTTTAATTGGAATTTCACTATGATATATCTTTGTAAATGTTGAATTCATATTTCTTTCAGGGGAATAAAATATATACGGATTGGTTGTTAAATTACTCGACCCTGCTGAATCTAATAAGTTTGCTATTGTGACATACGTATCTTTATGGAAAATATGACTTATTTTTCTTTGATTTGTCAGTACTTTTTGATAAGCTTGTGAAGGAAGATTTGTCATTGAACTATGTGTTGCATCTATAGTTAATACAAAATTATCTTCTCCAAAAATACTAGTTAATGATGTTTTTAACTCAAATAAATCTATACCATATTTAAACTGCCCTGTATTTCTCAATTCTCCATTTCTAAATTGTATTATAGATGAAAATCCATTCATAATTACTGGATGATCATTTCCAGTTAATATATTTCCAAATTGTAATTCTAAGTCCTTTATAACTTTGATTGTGTTAACTTTCATTCCAAAAATGTTATTCAATTTTTTAAGTTCTATTATATTCATATAATCATGATATGAATCTACGTAATATTTCAAATTTAGACGGCGAGAAATGTTTAGTAACGTTATTTGTTCTGAATTTACAGGTTGTTTTGCAAGTGTGGAACGTGCAGTTCTACGAGGTTTTCCAACTCCATGTGTTATAGTTCCTGTTTTTACAGGTTGTTTTGCAAGTGTGGAACGTGCAGTTCTACGAGGTTTTCCAACTCCATGTGTTATAGTTCCTGTTTTTACAGACATATATATTATTATTATTATTATTTATAATAAGCTATTCAATCAGGGTATGTGTTGATTCTATCTCCTCTTTATTTGAATGTAAAACTGCCTTCACCGTATTTCTACATTTTCCTAACGCTCG
>Ga0115003_10000851_pt1 | contig 27141 bp, 40 predicted proteins | sample ArcticOcean_MG_C_7_FD_88736 | JGI IMG/M metagenome (GOLD analysis project Ga0115003, IMG submission 88736) | Marine microbial communities from western Arctic Ocean - ArcticOcean_MG_CB11_88 | ecosystem: Environmental > Aquatic > Marine > Oceanic | place: Arctic Ocean: Canada Basin | collected... | reverse complement strand
CCACCCAGCCCCCCACCAAATCCACCACCCAGCCCCCCACCAAACCCTCCACCAAATCCTTAAAATCACTTAAGAAGAAACATAATTATATATTATAACAAGTTTGTAATGACTATAATTGAAACATTAATTGATTTATTTCATAATTATAAAAATCCAGAATTTAATTACTGGATAAATATTTCTGTGATAAAAAAAACATCAACAAAAGATATTGAAAAACGCTTATTTCTAATTTCAAATATTAGAAATAAACGTAATAAAATAAATGTATTAAATGAATATTTAGATACACTTATCAGTGAATTGATAGATAATTCAGGTTGTAATTTTATTGTTTTAAATTTACCAGATACATACAAAAATGGAATAAACGTAACAGAACAAATTGTCTATGATACATTTGTTGAATATGGTCCAATTTTCGCTGTTCATAAGTATAATGATATTGCATACTTATGGTTTTTTTATAATAATGATGCACATAATGTATGTGAAACTGTTAATAGTATGCAATGTGAGCAAAATATATTACAATGTCAATACACTGAATCATATTTAATAATGAATAATTATGATTGGAAAACTAAAACAACATACAAAACATTTAATATTTTGAATATTACAATAAAATTAAGTGACGTTGATAAATATTGGAAAACAATAGTTTAAATAATAAAAATATTATTACATTATTATGAATGTCAGTTTGTTGCAACTGCGTAAAAACAACAGCAGATTCTAATGAAAATAATGATAAAACAATGTTTTTAAATATATCGGAATCATATATAGAGTATAATATTTTTGATACAGAACAATCTAGTGTTGAATCAAATAGTTATATAATAAAAAGAAATTATGATTTTGATATTACTTCAAAAATAAAGTTGATAAAAATATAATAATATTTTTATTATTTATAATAAAATAACCGAAAGAAAAATAAGATCTAATAAAGGAAAAAAACGTACTCCATCTGGTGTAATTACTAAATGTGTTTCTGCGTTTATAAATAAAACATTAAATATGACTAAAACTGGTACGCATTTCTTAAAAACCAAAGCAGGTAATAGATATAGTTGCAAATCTGAATTAAAAAAAAAGAGCATGTCAATGAATAATTATAAAAAACATGTTGTACAAAAACCAACAACTCCTGCATATACATTTAAAAAAGGAACTGTAAGAAATGGTTATCAAGTAAAATATGTTGAAACTGTACTTGGAAGAAAGAAAGCGTGGAGAAAGATTTAAAATACATTATAATATTAATATGGACAAACCTTTTAAAATTAAAAGGTTGAAATGTGGAATAAAATTATTGTTTGTAAAAGATAATACGAAAGATTTAGTATATTTTGAGTTTTGTATAAAAAATGGGAAAATAAATCAGTTAAGAAAAGAAATAGAACATGCACATATGTTAGAACACATGAATGGTTGTTTAACATCACACAAATATCCAAGTGCATACGAAAATGGAATAAGTTTATCAAAAATAGGAGCAAAAACAAACGCAACAACAAGTAATTATCTAACAAGATATTTTATAAAATCCCATAAAAAATACGAAACATATATATTTGATCTTTTAGTGAATTCATATATGAATTTTCAAATTGATGAAAGTAATTTTAAACAAGAAAAAAATTCTGTTATTGAAGAAATACAATCAAAATTAAATGAGAAATGGAAATCTGTATATGAAGCACATGAAAGTATTGTATATAAAAATCATCCTAACTCAATTAATTTAGAAGAGAGATTGAAAAAAACGAAAAAAATTAATGTTTCAGATATATTAAAATATAGAAAGAAACATTATACATGTAATAATACAACAATTATAATAGGTGGCAACGTTAATATTTCTTTTTATATGAAAAAACTAAATAATATATTTTCAACATATAAATCAAATTATTATAAACAAATATACCCAAAAAGAAAAATTAAAATAAAAGAAGGAATATATTATAAAAAAATAGATTCAAAATCAAACAAATTATTAATATCTTTTAATACAAAACTGAATAGATTAAATAAAAACAAATATATATTAGAATTAATAAACAAATTATTAACTGGTGATCTAAGTTCAAGATTATATTCATTACGTACCGACTATGGATTGGTTTACAATATAAAAAGTTATGAAGAAAGTGAAATATATGGTAAAAATCATGCAAATTTTTTTATTGAAACAGATATATCATCAGAAAATATATCAACTGGATATAAAAAGATAATGGAAATAATAAAAAACACTAAAATAACGAATAATGAGTATAAAACAATACGTAATCAAATTCAAATGGAAAAATTATTACATTTACAAGATACAAGTCTTGAAAAGTACATTGAACAGTATATTAATTATGTAGTTTTTAATAAAAACGTAATTACATTCAAAGATAAATATAAAATATTAATGTCATGTAGTAAACAAAGTTTAGAAAATCTTTTAAAAACAGTTTTTGATAACAAAAAGTGTGTTGTAATGTATGGAGGTGCTAAAAAAATTAAATTTATTAGTAAATAAAATTATATACTTTTCTAGATATAATAAGTCCAATTCCATCAATTGTAGTAAGCAAACGCTCTTTGTCTCTTTCATTTTCTATAGAACTGTACTGAAGAATAAGATCTTTCATTGACGGAAAAACATGCGTGATGTCTTTCGCAATCTTATCAGATACACCTGGAATACAAGACAACTGTTTAATAAAAACTGTTTCTTTGCTCATATTTTGTTTCTTTGATATATTCACAGATGATTCGTACACTATTTGTCTTGTTTCATCGTCGGCTGGAATACTTTTTATTTTCTCTTTAAGCATAATAAGTATTTGTGCAGTTTCTGCAAGATCTTTTGTACGTATCACAGTAATATTGTCGCGGAATTGCATATTGAGAATAGCGGACAATAGTGTTGAAAACTTAACACCAAATTTATTCTTAATCATTCCTTCCAGAATGTATACTACTCTGATTCCACTTGAAAGTAGTCTACATTTTTGCTCTTTGTAGCGTCCGTCTATAATAGAACTTGATAGATCATTCAAAGTTTTTCTTTCAACAATACATTTAATTTCGGTAGGGTCTTCTGAATTCACATAAAGAATGTCCCCAATATCTAATTGTTTAGTTTTAGTATCGGGAAAAATTTCAATAAGTTTGTGCTCTCTGCAATCCAAAATCAAATCAAGTGACATCTATTGGTTATCATACTTGAGTAATATTGTGAGGTCAATTTACGCAAAAATAATCGCTTGTTATTCTACTATGCTGAAGATGCTTAAGGGACTTGTTATGAGTCCAAAGAAAGAACAAGAAGTTGAAGACTGCGAGGAGAAGAAAAAATTAAGCCTCCGACCTCAAGAAGGATCACTTACAGCTCATTGGATGATACAAAACAATATCACATAGATTATAAATAAATATTAAATGATAATTGGTAAACTAAAAAAGTTGTGATATAGAAAATGCGAAACGTTTTCATATATCCTGATAATATAAAAAGTAATTAAAGATTATATAATTTATTATGTTAATATGGAAATAGTACCACAAAAATTAAATTATTATACTAAATTATTACTATGTGTTTCAATATGTGAAATAAAAAATACAGAAATATACACACATTTCATTTTAATATCATTATCATACATATGCATGGATTTGTTTTTAAATGTTTTTCATTGTTATTTAGATATAGAAAGTGTTACAAAATCCAAAATAAACGCAATCCGAAATTTAGCTTTTGAATTTCAAGATCATCATAATAACCCAAAAAATATACTAGTAGGTAATCATGTGGATTCAATTAAATATTTAAATCAATCAATTCTTTTACTATCATTAGCAATTAATTTCTTTGCAAAAACAAGTAATATTCTATTATTTTCTATATATTTTATATGTTGGGGTTACATAGCTATTTCAAATCATTACTATTGCCATGCGATAACCAATAAATATGACAATATTCCATATATATATGTAAAATGTCAGCAATTAGGTATTTTAGTATCAAATACTCACCATAAAGTTCATCATCGTCATCCACATAACTGTAATTGGAATTTTTTGATAGGATTGAATAATGCATATGAATATTTGTACAGTTTAACTGGATACAATGAAACTTTTATAAAAACAATATTTTATATTATTAATCCTGTAACAGTTTTAACATCAATATTAATATTTTATAATATATACAGTGTGTTATTATACTATGAAGATGCTAATACGTAAATGATCTTATATAACATTATTATATTAATAACAAATGATAGCAAGATTGGAAGCTATTTACAATACTTAATGTAACTAATTCATTATTAATTTTAACTACAAATTAAAATTAATTTAAACTATAATAATATATGCCGCGTCCAGAATCAGGAACGGACGTGTATGTTTACAATGCTTTAGACAAAGTAGTTCCATTTTTTTGTAAATATAATATTCATCCAAATGTAATAACAATAGGATCTCTTTTAAGTAATAAAATTTTATTTGAAGCTTTAAAAAATATACCAAAAAATAAAACATTAATATGTGCGTTAATGTTATCTCATGGTATATTAGATTGTTTAGACGGAGAAGTTGCTCGTGGATGTAAAAACTATTCAAAATTAGGTTCTCGTTTAGATTATTTTAACGATCAACTTTTTATGAGTATTATTTTAGTATTATTAATCAGTAAAAAATGTAAAATTAAATATACTGTACAAAATATTGTAATTATGATTGGGATGTTATCAACATTCCATGTAGTATTTTCAGGTTTTAATATAGATAATCATTCAATGGAATCTCCATTAGCTAATTTTATGCATGATAATAGCGTTTTATTGATTTGTATTGTATTTTGTATCATTGTTAATTTGAAATGATAAATACTTTACATTGTTAAGTAGCAGTGCTTCAGAAAAAACATTTCGAAAACATTTTTGAATACTAATGATAAATGCATAATTTGCTGACTTTGTCCAAATATATCGAATGTATATTTGTAATATCGTTCAGGCCAATTAGTTACAAAAGTAATTGATCCTACACAAATACATATTGTAATAAGTAAAAAATACTTTATTGAATATAATAAAATTGGAAGTAAATAAAATAAAAATGAAAATGCAATATATACCGGTGTAGTGTGACGTATCACTTCACATGTTTGATTAGAATTATATATATATATAATATTTTTTAAACAATATATAAAACAACATAAAAATAATAAAAACATTTTTACATTTGAAAATACAAAATATGAATATGAAATTGTATAAAGAGGAGAACTTGCAAACATTCCGATTAAATCAGCTTTTCTCCAAAATTCTGATACATCTTTCGAAATAGGTGCAAACAAATGATTTCCTATACTACATATTGATACTATTATAGTTGAAAAACAACATAACATAAACGGTAATTTTGATGAAATCAAAAATGTATGTAAGAAATATTTTAACAAAAATATGTTAATAGGTATAATAATCAATACAGTCCATGCATTAAATGTTTCATTATGAATTCTAAAAAGAGAAAATAATGAATCTACATAATTACCACCAAAACGATAACCTAAATATAAATATTTTGATTTTAAATACATTGGAACTTGATTTTTTTTTAAATTAAACGTCATTTTATTTTGAATTTTTTTAATAATATTTGTAGTATTAATTCTTGTTGAGTAATCTATACGATGTAAATTAATATTTTCGAAAAATAATTTTTGTTTCTTGTAGTCTTCTTCATTTGCGAATCCGTGAACAACAATGTCTATATTATTCTCTTTAACGAATTCCGGTGTTACTACTAATTGTGCGGGAAATATAACTTTATTTACGTATTTACATGCTTCAATAATTTCACAACGCATTGTTTCATTTATAATTGGAACACGTTTATATGATTCTGTGTCTTTATCACTGACAACTCCAATTACAACTTCGGTTCCAAGTTTTGCACATTGCTTTATTGCATCTAGGTGACCTACATGAAATAAATCAAAAACTCCATCCATATATACCCGTGTCATTATAAAATATAAACAAAAATATATGTAATATTTTATCGCGTTACAAATAGCATTTGTTTTCTAAAATACATCGTGTTCCAATAAAACCAGCCAATAAAAGTGCAATTAAAATATCAATAGTGTAATGATCTCTTGATGAAACTATTGACAACCCAGCTAATGTATTAGTAGCAAAAAGTACTGGTATATATTCCGGATGTGATTTCGCAATAGCAATTGAAGCTAAAACATTCACAGTCATATGCCCGCTAAACACTTTGTCATGACAGCCCCCAATCCATTTTCCAGAAAAATTGCATTTATTTTTTGAAGATTTTGGTAATATAGTAGAATATGCTGTAAATATCCGAATAACAATTGCAATGGACAGTGCATTCACAAATTGAGTATTATGTTTAGAAAACATTGCAAAAACAACTAACAATCCAGGAATTATATCATTTATGTGTCTATACTTTGAAGTATCAGGTAATAATTGATGACCGATGTCATATAAAGGCTTTTGTGATGTCACTTTTGTTTTAACATGTTTTTCAACTTGAATTGTAATAAATGAATTTAAAGAAAATATTAATATTAAAATTATTATGTTCTTCTTCATTCTTATTATATACTTCAAAATTGTTTTGCAAATAACATTTTAATGATATAAAGATGATATAGTATATATATATATGACATCAGAAATACAAATTAAGTTTAATAATATGTGCAATATGTGTAAAAAACATTCATGTAATAACAATATATGTAAATCATGTAAAAATAAAATAAACAAAGAAGTACTTATACTACATATTTTGTATATTTTTTAAAATTGTTTTTAGCATTTACACCATACAATAGCTCCTTTTTTATGTTCAAATATTATAGGAACTTCTAAAATTTTCAATTCATCGAAAACCCAACCATATGTTTTTTTATAAGGAAGATTCAGATCATCAGATCCAATATACAAATGTTTGTTGAGATCGATTAAATAATCATTATTATTTTCATATAATTTGCATTCTATAATTTTAACAGTTGCTACTATTTGTTTCGATTTATTTCTATAAGATTTGCCACAAAAAGCAAGACCAATAGTATCACCAACTTTTGATTTACAACTACAACTTCTAATTTCAATAGTTTTTAGTTCATTTAATATTTGATTTAAGTATTCAGGTTTGATTAATAGAACAGAGTTCACCATAATGTTATTTATGATTTATTCATAATAATCACGTTTCTTTAAGTGAAATTATCCAATCTGGTACAGTTCGATTTGTCCATTTAAACATTTTTTGTTTATCATTATTATAATACATTTGATAACTATCGGTTATAGATTCTTGACGGTATTCATCTGGCATTGCTAATGCAAACCGTGTTAAAGAAATATTTGGTAATTGACGTGGAATATTCTTGCTTAGAACTTCTAAGTGTCCTAAGCAAGAATGGTGTTTGTTATTAGGCCAACGATGCATTTTTTCTTCACATAAATGAAACCCAAGCGCACAAAGCCATTTATAGTTTTCTGCAGATTCACGAACCCATTTACTGCAGGGATGATTCATATGACCTTTACCAGACTTATATGAATTAAAATTTACTTTTTGTCCAGATTCTTGCATATTAATTAAAGTTGGATTTAATGATAGTTCACTCTCTATAAATGGTCTCCAATTATCTTGATTAAAATATGCCCAACAATGATAAAGCAATTGAGTAGTTTCTAGTATCATTTTAATGACATGTTTGTCACAATGTTGTTCTGCTGCCTCCTTAGGATCAAACGAAAGAATGAAAATATTCATTTTACATCTATATTATTATGCAGTTATACTGTTTAAGTGCTTAATATCCTCTTTTCCCATTGTGTACCATATTGTATCCAAACTTCTTCCATAAAATGATTGAAACAGCAAATCCTAATACCATACCAACAATGCATGGATCGTTAGGATTTAATTTTAACATTTTAGACACTTTTGGTCCTACAAAGAAAGTAAGTACTGCGTAAAATAACATAACTTGATAAAATAATTTGTCGTTCATTTAATATAATTTATATAATTATATTAATACTGAATGTATAAAATTTACTATCATGTGAAAATGTTTTAGATTTCCATATTGTTTTTATATTTGGTAAATGTAAAAATGTACCTTTTCCTACATTAATATGAACATGAGTTAAATATATTAAAGTTCCTTTGGTATAAAAATTTTCTGCTATTGTACCGCCAATAATCCAACCGTCATTATCTTCAAAATAATCATAAGCTTCTTTAATAGAAAATATTTGTTGTTCACAAGTTGTATTTCCACGACTTAGAACAATATTTTTACGGTGGTGTAATGGTTTTTTAAATGTATCCCATGTTTTTCTGCCCATCAATATGCTTGAATTATATGTATTCATTTTAAACCATTTAAAATCATGAGGTATATTTGCCAAGGAATATTTCCATTTATATCAGCAATATAACCATCTTCACTTATTGCTACAATAATTTTATACATACATTGTATGTATAAACTAATTAAAAGCCCGAAACGTAATAAAAAATTTAGAGTAATTTCACCTGATAATAAAACAGTAGACTTTGGAGCAAAAGGATACTCTGATTATACAATTCATAAAAATCCATTTAGAATGCGTTTATATGTTGGTCGTCATGGTGGACAAATATCAAAATATATAAAAAACGAAGAAAATGAAAAAAAAATTCATTTAAAAATGTTGAATGTATCAATAAGTAATAAAGAAAATTGGACAAAATCAGGTTTGATGACTGCAGGATTTTGGTCAAGATGGTTACTGTGGAGTAATCCGAATTTAAATAAATCTAAAAATATAATTAAGAAAAAATTCAAAATAACAATAAAGTAATTATAATTTATGTTTATGTATTTTACAATTATATTTATTACAATTGCAACTTATTGATAGTATATATTTTTCTGGATATTTTTCTTTTTGAAATTTACATTGTATGTATGGAATATATTCAGTTTGTTCTTGATATTTCATATTGTTTTGATAGCATTTATAAATTTCACAAGTACATTCTCTCACATGTTTATGTTCTATAGGTTTTAATTGTTTTAAAATACGACATACAAAACGATTCATATATTATTAATAAATATAATTTGGTGGCCAAATTCCTGCACGAGAACGTTCCCCGCGAAAGTATGGAGCCGTTGTTTTATTATTTCCGCCAAAATCTGGATGATACCGTCTAATGTCTTCAATTTGCTCATTTTTTAAACAACGACTATTTTGGAATTGATCATTAAACCATTTAGGTAATTCATCATATTGATATTTAATTTGCTGTTCTTTTTGAACAAAATCATTAAAATGTTTCCGTTTGCGATCATTTTGAGTCATACAATCTTTAGGAAAATGAGCAATACCATCTGTTGAAATTGCTTTTTCAATACATTTAATAGCGTACATGTTATCATAATAGCCCATATGTAGTTGTTCAATATTTGGATTTTGCGTTGAATATCTATACATATCAATAAGTTTGCGCGAAATAAATCCTTTATTAGTAAATAGTTTATTATTCATAGCAAATTCTTCCTGATTATTCATAAAATTTGGACAATGATTTGATAAATATAACATAATATCTGTTTTATATGCATAATCAAATGCGTTACAAACCCCTTGTTTAAATAAAGAATCTGATGAAAGGCGATTATTTTTCATATAAATATATTGACTAGATTTAAGTACTTTCTGAGTATTTTTGATTGCATCAAAATCTGCTTGAACATTATACCCCATTATTGAATCAGGTTTATAGTAATCGCACATGATTTTAAAAATACGAATTGCATCTTCAAATTTAGCGTATGTATAATTTGCATAACCATATGTTGTTTTCTTTGAATTTGGAACTAAATCAGCATATTCATCAATAAGAAGATTTTTTTCATTAAGTTTTGTGAATGTATTATTTGTACCATTAATACTTCGATTACGTAAATCCTTTGAAAAAGGAACATCAGTTGTGTGTTGGTTTTGTTCTACAACTGTGATTGAAAGATCATAAATGACACGTTCATTTTCAAAAATTGTACTCTCAGTATCAATGAATAGAAGTACTTTGTTAACCATGTTGTTATTATATAATAAAAAGTATTCTTTAAACTAAAGACGTTTATTTTCAATAGTTTTATTAGAAAGTAAAGAAATTTCTAAATATTTTCGTTTTTCTTCCTTGTAAGATTCGATTTTCTCACATTTATGAAGAGACATATCAATACATCTTGTACATAAATGTTTTTCACATGCGTTACAGCTAATCATGCTTAAACCAACTTTCTTGTTGCAAAATTCACAACGAGGCATATTTATGTATAATAATAATAATAAAATATAATCTTTAATATAATGCCGTTCACACCAAACCAAAAACAATGTTCTGGACGATTACCTCTCGCGCCAAAAAAAACAGTAAAAAACGTAGAAAATGCAGTTTCACGTAAAAAACAACCAAACTGTATTTATTCTAAAAATGCAAAGCATGGTTATTTTAAAGTAACAGTTGGTGGTAAAAACCCTTCATCTTATTTTCAAACGTATAAATCTCAACAAAATGGTAGTATAAACTATAATGCAATTGTTAAAAGTGTAGCTAATCAAATTAAAAACAATCAAAGACATGTTTACCAACAAACGAGAAAAAAACATTTACAACAATTAAAAGCATTAGTACTTAAACACAAATCGGCAAGACAAGAAAGCTTAAGACCAAATTCAAATACTTCACATACAAAAGCATATTTTGCAGCTAAAGCTAGAGCAAATGGTGTAAATAAAGCAATGAAAAATTTAAATAGATATAGACAATTATTTTTTTAAGTATAATTTAATATTATATTGACTGTATATATTTAATATTTAATTCTAATACAAGAATACCAATTGTAGGTAATATATAATGCCATAATGAATGATACATATAATACATATTTAAATTTTTATTATTCAAATATTTGGCACCTTGCAATTTGAATTTCAACGCTAACAAAATACATATAAAAAAACAAAAAGATTGCTTATTATTTACGTTCCGTAATAAAATTGTGTAAAACAACGTATAAATAAAGGTAATAAATGCTACAAAAATATCTATATTATAATATATGCTGTTGTTGATTCCAACGTAAAACGTGTCGGAAAGAAATGATGTAAAACTAACAACAACAAGTAAAAATGCGTAACTATTCCAAAAATAAGCGTAACTGAAAATATATTTTATGCAATGTTCTTTATTAAAAATCATATGTAATCCGGAAATACTATATGAAAAAGAACTTATTTTGTATATGAAAGGTAAGTCATTACATATCAAAATTTTGTTATTGCAAAAACATTTATTCATGTTACAAGTTTATTAAATGCTTCTTCAGGTGTTTTATACCAATATTTTACAGCTGAAATTATTTTTGTTTCTGAAGCTATTTTAGAAAGAATATATTCTTTACTATGTTTATCTTTAATATATTCATTAAGTAAATATTTTAAATTACATTTAGAATATCTACTACGTTCTTGCTTTTTTGATGGTTTTCGAGATATCACTTTTTCATTGTCAGAAAATGATTTTGTATCACAATCTACATCTAAATTAATATAACTTAGCGATTGAAGTAACGAGTCAGCAAGATCATCTTTTTTTTTTGAATTTAAAAACATATAATGAAATTCATCTGTTTGAGGATATTGCTTTAGAAATGCTTCAGTTCTAAATACACCAAGTTTTTTTCTTTGTGAATAATTTGATTTTCCACGAAATGTATCTTTTCCAAGTTTGTGTTTTGCTGAATAAACAATAACTTTTTCAATTGAACTTTCTTTGTTAGTAATACCTTTAATAACAAAGTAAGCATTTAAAAGACCTTCCACAATTCTCATTTTGTTATTACGAGATGGTTGTTTTTCAATCAAAACTAAATCGCATTCTAGAAGTTCAGAATATTTGTCTAATAAATTTACCATATGAGCACATGCATTATCATTTTTTTTAGCAGTAATATCAATGATATTCCAATATTGTACTTTTTGTGATTGAGAATCAAATATACAATATGCTAAATTTTTTATACCAACATCAAAACTAAGTATTCTCATTTTTATATCATACATTGTTTAAAATAAATTAAAATAAAACGATAAATTAAATAATATATAATATAAATGATTCATAAATTACAAAACAATAAATTTCAAATTGAAGATAAAGTATTTAAATTGAAAGAAAATAATAAACAAAATCATACAGTTCAATGTTATAATGAATTGAATGATAGTAAATATTATATTGAATTAAAAAAAAATGCAGTAAATAGAGAAGGCTATGCTGACGGAGATGAAGATGCTGACGGAGATGAAGATGCTGAACCAGTGGGAGATGAAGATGCTGACGCTGACGGAGATGAAGGTGCTGACGCCGCTGACAGAGATGAAGATGCTGACGGAGATGAAGATGCTGACGCTGACGGAGATGAAGGTGCTGACGCACTGGGAGATGAAGATGCTGACGGAAATGAAGATGCTGAAGGTGTTAAAAACGGAGATACAAAACAATTATTAATTAAGATTGGTATTGGTTTGGCGTCTTTAAGTGGTGGTATGTTAGTATTTTATATAGTTTATAAATATGTTAAAAACAAACAGGTTCCACCGGTTCCACCGGTTCCACAGGTTCCATCGGTGAAACCGGTTAGTTAATACAACAAAACTACTACATAAATAAGTTTAAATTTAAAGAATAAATCAATTTATATATTAACAATGTGTGGGATTTTTGCTCATCTATCGAAAGAACCAATTCATAATGAAATTCAAAGTGCCGATAATATTAGATTAAGAGGACCTGATAATAAAAGTTATATAAAAGTATCCGAAAATGTAGCATTTTGTTTTCATAGATTAAAAATTAATGATTTAAGTGATGATGGAAATCAACCTACATTTTATCAAGATACTGCTATTATTTGTAATGGAGAAATATACAATAGTGATGAACTAAGAGAAGAATTTGATGTTGAATGGAAATCAAATAGTGATTGTGAAGTATTAAATCATGTTTATAAAAAGTATGGTTTTGAAAAAATGATGAATAAAATTGATGGAGTATTTGCAATTGTATTATTTGATCAAACTGAAAACAGAGTATATTTAGGTCGTGATCCATTTGGTGTCCGACCAATGTTTTTTGGATCAGATGATAAACAAATTCAAATTGCATCAGAAATGAAAGCTATAGACCCAAAATTGAATGTGACACAATTTCCACCTGGTCATTATATGAAAATTCATCCAAACACATTAAGAACAATGTACTGTGAAAATTGCGTTCCGGTAAAATATTTTCATATTAATCAAAATGAAGAACAAATTTCATATGAAGAAGCATGTAAACAAGTAAAAGAATCATTTGAAAAAGCAGTTACAAAACGATTAATGTCTGATCGTCCAATTGGCTGTTTACTATCTGGCGGTTTAGATAGTAGTATTGTTTGTTCAATAGTTGCTAGAGAATTTAAGAAATCAGGAAAGGGTCAATTAAATACATTTAGTATTGGATTTGAAGGCAGTACAGATTTAGAAAATGCAAAAGTTGTTGCAGAACATATTGGGTCAATACATCATGAAATTTTACTAACAGAGCAACATTTTCTAGATGCTATTATTCCAGTGATAAAAACAATTGAAAGTTATGATACAACAACCGTAAGAGCAAGTGTAGGAAATTATTTGGTATCAAAATATATAAAAGAAAACACAAATATAACAGTTGTTTTTAACGGAGATGGTTCAGATGAAGTTGCAGGAGGATATAAATATATGAAAAATGCACCAAATAAAGAAGAATTTAATTCAGAATGTTTGAGATTACTTGACGAAATTGCATTGTTTGATGTACTGAGATCAGACAGATCAATGTCAAGTGAATGGTCATTAGAATCAAGAACACCATTTTTAGATAAAACATTTGTAAAAAAATATTTAAATATGCCAGTAGATTTTCGTCTTCCTATTTCATATAATATTGAAAAAAGTTTATTGAGAAATGCATTTAAGGATGATAACATGTTGCCTGACAGTGTTTTGTGGAGAAAAAAAGAGGCATTTTCAGATGGAGTGAGTGGAACAAAAAATTCATGGCATAAAGTTGTCCAAACGTATATTGATAAACAAATAAGTGATGATGAATTTTGTACTGTTAAAAATAAAATGATGCATAATCCACCTCAACTAAAAGAATCATATTATTATCGTAAAGTATTTGAAGAATTTTACCCAAATAAATCTAAAATTATACCTCATTTTTGGATGCCAAAATGGACAGATACAATTGATCCATCTGCAAGAGAACTTAAATAAATCACCTAAAGAATTAAAGTATATATAATATATGTAACATACTATTATAATGTCGTACCTTGATAATGATGATTTAGAACAAATGTTTAAACAAGCAAAATCTTTACAAGAAAATTTAAAAATTGAAACAAAACTTATAAATAATAATATTTGTAAGTTTTGCGAAAAATATACATTGTTAGATGATTTTGCAAACGGAATTATTGTATGTACAGCATGTGGTGTTATTAACGACAATCAAATAATTGATGATACAGCAGAATGGAGCTTTGGTGCAGATGAAGCTGCAAGTGGAGGAAAAGACCCAGCTCGCTGTGGAATGCCAGTTAATCCATTTTTTGAAAAAAGTGGATGTTCAACAATAATCGGAGGTCCTGCAAATAAAAATTTTTTTATGAAAAAGTTACATGCACAAATGTCAATGGATTACGTTGAGAGAAGTAGATATCATATGTTTGTTAAAATTGGTCGAATGTGTGAATCACTGTCACCTTCAATATTAGAAACAGTAAAACATTATTATGTGAAAATGGCAAAAGAAAAATTATCAAGAGGTAATGTACGATTAGGATTGATTGCGTGTTGTATATTTTATGCATGCAAAAAAGACAAAGTAACTAGAAGTATTAAAGAAGTATCAGCCATGTGCGAAATTGAACCAAGTGTATTTAATAATTCTCATAAAATATTTAGAGAAATAATGAAAGAACATATTCCTAATGATTTATTTGAAGAAACCACACAAGTTGATGATTTAATAACTAGATTTTGTGGATATTTAAATTTTGACAGACAAAAGAGATGTAATTTTCATAAACAAATCACGAAAATGAATAATATTATTGACACAACTCAAATTTTAATTGGTAAAACACCAAGTGCTGTTACCGCATCATGTATATATTTTTTATGTCAAAAAGAAAAATCCGATATTACAAAAAAATATATATCAAAGCAAGTAAATGTTTCTATAGTTACAATAAATAAAATATATCAATTATTAGAAACAAATTTACATCTTTTTAATGAACTTAGTTTTCCACGTTAAACCAAAAAACATTTCGTTTTTCCATATGTTTATACATTCCAAATGAATAGTTAATAAATTATTGGGTTGAATATCATTTGAAATGATACGACAATCATTAATATCAACAAAAGCACATTCAAATTTGTTATATCTAAATGGTATTTTTATATTTATACATAAATTTTCATCAATTGCTGTAAGAAGTTGATAATTATTAATTATATTATTAGAATCATTTTCAATTTGTTTTATTTCTTGAGCAATATCATACGGTAATTTAATTTTAAGAAACCATATAGAAGAATTTTTTTCTATTGGATTCATACACATACAATTTTTAGCTTCAAATTTTAAACTTATTTTATTTTGTCTCTTAATTGTAAAACCGTACTTATTTTCATTAATTACTACTGATGACATTTACTTAAACAAGTAAACATTTAAATGTTTAAGTTATTATAAAATGAACAAATACAGAGAACACTGTATACAGCAAATTTCTAATATAATTAAATTAGAAAAAAATGTAATGAACATTGAAAAAAGTATATTTAATCAAGCATTAATTATTGCATCAGAAACACAAATAGAAAAAGTATGGACAAACAAAATATTTCAACACATTTATAAACAGAAATATGTATCAGTAATGTTAGATTTACAAAATATTAATACAAATATTATTAATAGAATAGAATCGAAAGAAATATTATGTAAAGATATTGCTAAATTAAAACCAGAAGAAATATTTCCAGAAAATTGGAAACATGTTGAATTTATTGACGATAATATAGAAGATGGAATATTTCAATGCAAAAAGTGTAAATCTAGAAAAACAACTTATTATAGTTTGCAGACACGAAGTTCAGACGAACCAATGACTAATTTTATTACATGCATTGAATGCAAAAATAGATGGAAAATGTAACTTAATTTATTAAATTAAGTGTTTAAATAATTGGTAGTAAATAAATTATATCAAAATAAAACATTTAATATAAATTTCCTTCAATATATGTTATTTTTAATAAAAATGATTGATAATCAGTGTCATTACTGTCGTTAGTACCGATTGTCATAGGAACGTAAGCAGAATCTGCATTTCGTTTAAGTATATCAATATTTAGTTTTGAAAGTTTGGCAATAGGTGGATTAAATTCAAATGTATTTCCTCCAAAATAAATTGGTTTTTTATCAGTCAGTTGAGATTCAAAGTAACAAACAGTCGCTGAATCAACTAAAGTAGATGTTGAATCAACCTTTCCATCTATATTTTTAATTTTAAAAAAAACATAATCTGCATCTTTTGGTTTTGAACTCATAAAAGTTTTAAGTTCAAGTTTAATAACATTATTATAATCTTGTATTGGAATATTAGATCCAAATAATATTTCATATTTTGATTCGTATAAATCAGGAAAGTCTCTACTATCAACATGAATAAATCGTTCTACTTCTCGTCTTCTTGGTTGATTCATTTATTATACTAAATATAATTTTGAATATACTTAAACAAATAAATTGTAAGTAATGTAATATAAATATGAAGATATATAATACAAATGAAATTGATTTTAATCAACTTGATTTTAGTAAGCCGAAACAAAACAGTATGGGAGGACAGCAAATTTTTATGAATATTCCTTATAAATCTCAAGATGAATCTAAAATAAGAATTCAAACCCCAGTTTGTGGCCTTCCATTTGGAGTAAACGAATATAAAGGGAAATATAGTTTAGATCTGCAACTTCAAGGAGAATCATGCACTGAAATAAAAGATTTTTTTAATGAGTTTGATAAACATATTTTAGAAACAGCATATGAAAATAGTTTTTCATGGTTTAAAAAGTCAATGCATGAAAGTGTAATTCAAGAACTTTATAAACGTCAAACAAAACAGAATGGAAATTATCCGCCAATGTTTCGAGCAAAACTACCATTTAAACATGATGAGTTTGATGGTAAAATTTATAACAATAAACAAGAAGAAATAGGTTTGAAAGATATTACAAAAGGCTGTAAAGTACAAGCAATTATTGAAAATACAGGTATTTATTTTGTTTCTAAAGACTTTGGCGTTTCATGGAAAATTATTCAATTGAAAGTGTTTCCATCTGAAAAACTAGCAGGGTATTCGTTTGTAGATGATGAATAAACTTAAACAATACATGCAATATATATTTATATGTTGCATTTAAAATATGCACCAACAAATTTATCAGAATGTGTTGTTAATAGAAATATTGTTAAACAGTTACCAAAATATTTAAATGATAATAACATAAATACAGTAGCTCTAATAAATGGCATGTCAGGTAGTGGAAAAACATTAACAACTAAATTAATAATTCAAACATTAAAAATACATATAACGGAAATTAATTTCAGTAATAAAATAACTAAAGATTATATCAGTGAGAAAATAAATAATACAAAGCACACAATTTTAGTTTTTGAAGAAGCTAATTTATATGAAAAGGAATTAATAAATGCTTTAAATATTTATTTTACAAAAAAAAAATCAAGAAAAAAAATCATTATAATATCAGACTCAGAATTTTCGAATTCAAAATTTAACTACAATGTTATGACAACGCAAATATCAAATATTAAAGAGTATACTAGATTTATAAAAAACATTATTAAAAAAGAAAATATTAAAATTAAAAAAATATCAAATTATGTTTTAAAAAATGGAACTAATATACGAAAATGTATTAATAATTTAGTAAACTTAAACGGAATTCAAGAAACATTTCATGACGAAAATAATGAAGAAATGTTGAATAAATTATCAGAAAATATAACAATAACAGAGAAATATAATTTAATATTAAATAATTTTGTTAATATACAATACATATATTTTGAAAATATATGTTCATATGAAATAGATATTAAAAAAAGAATTTTGTTTTCAAAGACAATGGTTTTTTGTGATCAGTTTAATACATTAGCTTATACTTCACAAAATTGGGATTTTTTAAATTATATAATATATTGTTCAACAATAAAAAGTTCAATTATATTACCACCGCCAACTTGTATTATAAAAAACCCAACAATATGGAGTAGTTATTCTAATTTGTGTTGTAAAATGAATAAATTGTATATACTTTATATGAACAATACTTTTTTATATAATTTTAATATTGTAAAAAACATAAAATATAAACTTTTAGATGCAATTAATAATAATGATGTAAATATCATATTACAAATTATATCACAATATAATATAACATCATATACAGTTTTAACAGAGATTTTACAAGTCGGATTAATAAAGAAAGAACATATTAAAAATATTAAAATTTTAAAAAAAATTGTATTAAACAAATAAATTTTATAAACTGTATGAATTCAATCAATATAATTGAAGGAAATATTTTGTTATATAGTAATAATATATCTGAAATTATAAAAGAAGTAAGAACTGTATTAAATATAAATTGTAAACAATTAGAATTTGATGATAATTTAAAATATTATAAAAATATTGTAAATAAAACAATAAAAGAATATGTATTTTCAAAAACAATAAAACATAATTTAATAACAGATTTAATAAATGAACTCGTTGAAAACAATACTAATAGTTTAAATTTATTATTAAAAAAAAAATATATTATTTTTCATAATTTTCATTATGTTAATGAAACATATTTCAAACAGTTCAAATTATTATTCACAAAAATGTATAATACTGCTTTTATTTTTACAAGTAATAAACAAATTGTTTTTTTACAATCTTTTTTTCTAACAAAGTTTATTAAACATATTGAAACAGATTATAATAATAACAATGAAATTAATATAAGAAATGAATGTAAAAATATAATAAGCTGTATTTATAAACCGTATAAATCTATAAATTTTTTAACTATAAGACAATTATTATACAAATTATTATTTTTATATCATGATACATCTATAATATTAAATAAATTAAGCGAAATTGCAATAATTGAAAAACCTAATCAAAGTAATTCTATTATTAATTATGCAAGTGAAGTAGATAAAATGATTATTCATGGTAACAAAGATATTATTTATCTTGAACATTTTATTTTATTATTAATAAATAATGACAACATATGAACTTGATGAGTTACAAAAATACTTACAAGAAGAATATACAATATGTAATACAGAATATTATTTACAATCATTAAATATTTCAACGAAATATGCTAAATTATATTTAAGTACACATCTATTTGTGAAAGTTCCAGATTTTTTCATGAATTTATCAAATGAATTTAAAAAAATAATTAATGAAGTGTATAATAATGAAAATTTAGATGAAAATTTACCGCGTTATGAAATAATGTTTAATAATTGGAAACAAACGGAAGCAACATTATTAATCGATGAATTGAAAAATATGAAAACAGAAACCCAATCATTATATTCTGAAACAGAAGATGATCAATGTAAGTATTGCTATAATACACAAGAAAACATTATAAATATAGCAGAAACATTTTTTGTTCAAAGTAAAAAAAAATAATTATCCTAAAAATTTTGGTAAAAGAAAAGATAAAAAACCGATTGTGTAATCTGAAATAATATTAGCAGATGTAGTTTCTCTAGTTAAAATAAGAAATGTTGAATATAATCCTGAAGCTATTACACAATGTTGATATTCTGGAATTATATCAAAATATCTTAAATTCAATAATAATACAATAGCTATTATATTTGTAAATTCTTGCTTTGGTAAACAAGGAGTTAAATAGTGCATAGATGTTTTAATTGCAATTGCGTATGATAAAATGACAAATGTATGTTCAAGTGCAACATTATTGTTACTTTTGAATAAAAGTAACATTATTGGAACTGAAAGTAACAATAATTTCATATTAGGATGAAATGATTTTGTTTTGTTAGGTATGTATTTATATAATTTATCTGAATCACACTTAACATCTTCTACTTTTTCATGATTTTTTAAAATATAAAGAAAAATAAATGGCAATATGTTTAAAAATGATGCTGATTTTATAGTTGGTGATAATGCATTTGTAGTTACATTTTGAATAGAATCCATAGTTAATATAATATAGATAATAAATAAAATGATATAAATTATTAAATTTTAATAAAAAATATTTTACTATACTTGTTAGAACTTATAATTTGATAAATTAAGAAAGACCTAAACTAGATAATAGTTCTGGTACTTGTTTGTAGCCAGTTGATGATTTTCCTGTTGATTTACATTCAAAATGAGGAACACCTTCGCCACCAATTGATGAAAACTTTTTTGAACCATCTCTGGACCCTGTGTCAATATGTTCAATTTTTTTATTTAAATCTGGAACTTCTTCTAATAATTTCTTTTGCTTTACGCAATAAGGACATGAATCACGACCATAAAATTGAATATCACCATGATCAACATCAATTTCCGAAAAGCGTTCAGTAGACATATTTTTCATCCACCACACAACAATCAATACACCAATTAATCCATACAATATATTGGTATGTTTATTTAAATTCTTTAAGCACTTCATTATAATATATACAAGAAAATAAAATGTTTGAATACTTATTATTAATATTATTAATTATATTTTATTTATATGTATAATTTAGCTTATAATGCCACAAACACGAGGACAAAAAGAAATACAAAAGGTAGTAAAACATGAAGGAACTATAAAAAAAAAATACAAATCTATAACGAATCACAATTGGGGTGCGAATGATGACATGTTTAATTATGTAGTTGAATATTTAAAACATAATGTTTTACCAGATTACGTTACAAACAAAAAAAGAAGATATATATTTAGTAAGTTTGCAAATCAATATGAACTTCCAAAAAATGAAAATGAATATGTTAAATATTTATTAATAAAAAATATTGATTTTGGTATATCTACTAACAATTTTGTAGAACATGATTACGGAGATAGTGAAAATTATGATGATAATTACGTAAATATTTTAGACGAAGGTTATTATTTTGTTTCGCGACCTGAAAACAAAGAAGAAATTATAAGAGAAATTGTATCAATGAAGGACCCAGCACAAGCTGCATTATCTCCAGCAAAAATTCATAATAGGATATTAAATAGCAAAAAAATTATAAATATAAGTTTAGCAAATATTAAAGATTATTTAATAAAATATGGGTCCATCCCAAGAACACTGGAAATTAATCAATCCCGACCAGTAAAAGCATCATATAGACCACAATATCCAAGACAACATTGGCAAATGGATACTGTACATATGGATCATAACAATATGGGTGCAGATAATCATGGATATAAATATTTTCTATTAATTATTGATATCTTTAGTAAATACACATACATAAGAAAAGTAAAACACGGTAAATCGCCAATAGAAATAGCTGAATATTTAGAAGAAATTTTCTTAACTGGTGATGTACCGCATATACTGCAAGCGGATAACGGTAGTGAATTCTTTGGTGAAGTAAAAACGTTATGTGAAAAATATAATGTCAGACAAAAATTTACACCAAGTTATTCACCGCAAACAAATGGTTTTGCAGAAAATAGAAATAAACTTGTAAAATCTATGATATATGTACATTTAGTGAATAAAAATAAAAATATAACAGGTAAAAAAAATTTGAAATGGATAGATGTGCTTTCAAAAATCCAATATTCAATAAATTCATTAAAGCATAGTGTAACAAAATTAACACCAATACAAGTTCATTTTGGAATCAATACACAAAGTTATAAGATGTTTGATTCTACAATTTCAATGGTAAATACAGAAAAAGTACCTGTTGACATTGATGATACAATAAAGTTTGATTCAACTGATAAAAAGAATGCGAGCTTATCAAAATTATCTGATGATATACTATCAAAAGATATAACTCCAGAACATAAAAAAGATTTAAAATCATATGAAAAGAAAAGAAAAGAAGCAACACAAAATAGAAACAATTATGTCACTGCTAATATTCATGCTCGTGCTGATGTGAATGAGAAAAACCAAGCAAACAAAATGAAAAAACTTCAATCAGTCCTTAAACCTGGAACGTTTGTCCAAGTACTTTCATTTCTAAATACAGGATGTTGTGATCAATATACTGTTGATTTACGATATAAAATAACTTATGACATAGATATTGCAGAAAAAGACGATTATATATTAATAGACCATCCATTTGGTATTGATAGGGGAAAACCAACTCAAGTTCCTAAAACCAGATTAGTTCAAAAACTACATAACCAAATATTTGTTATACACGAATCTAGAAAAATGTCTTCTGGTATTCTTATGTATATTTTGTATAAATATAACACACAAATAGGAGAAATAGAAATAACTCATAAATTAGAATACAGTACTTCAAGACAAGACAATACATGGAATAAACTTTTTTCTGCAAAATATTTAGTTCCTGTTTCAGGATTTGAAGTTCATAGAATGATACATCCTCAATCAACAGAACTGAAAAAACAAAAAATGAATTATATAGCAAAAGTAATAGAAAGAAAAAAAGAAGAAGATAAACAAAAAAGAAAACAAAGTAAAAAAAAACAAACTGAAATATTTTATCCAGGACTACAATCTCCAAATGAATATAAAAAAAGTGTTAAAACTACAAAAATATTATACCAAGAAAAATTTATACAAATTGTTGATATTCATAATAGTGGAAATGACAAGCATGTCGCTTTGAAATTTAAAATAAATAATAGAACAAAAAAATATAAATTTTTCAATGAGTTTAAAATAACAGATCGTTCAGAAATTCTTAAAATATGTCAAGCTTATCAACTTAATCAAGATGAAATGTTAAAAAATATTAAAAATAAAAATATTAAAAATAAATATATTTTAAACGAAAATGATATTTCACACTTAGGAATACAATGTAAATTTTTATACATTGATAAAATAAAAAATAAAAACAAAAATCAGAAAACCGAAGGAGAACAATTGAAATGCATTGTTACTTCATATCATTATGTACAATATGATGAACATTTTATAATAAACTCACAACCTATAGAAAAACCATATTGTTTAAGTTTTTTAAAAGATTCGAATTTAATAAATAATAAAAATAAAAAAATGATTGCAACATATGAATCTCAATCTAATATTAACATAATAAATTTTATAAAATCAGACTTACATTCATTTAGAATGAATTGGCCTTTTGAAAATAATTCAGAAAATATAACTATATTATATAACGCTGAAGGTTATCTGGACGATGACTTCGAACCGAAACAAACCAAAAAGTTTTTTCTGGGAAAAACAGTTAAATTTTATGATCATGAATATGATAAAATTATAATTGGAGTATTAAAAAAAAATATAACGTGTAAAACGTATGATCAATTTTTTATACAGGATGGCAAAAACAAATATCATTTAAACTCTTTTTTAAGTGATAGATATAGAAAGGATATGTCTATAACCAGAAAGAAAGAAGAAGATGGATACTGGTGTTTTACAAATGAATCTGGAAAGAAGATAGTCAAAGAATACAATGAAATTAAATTAAAATATACTTAACAATATAAACTATATATATAATAATATGTTTTGTTGCGGATTAAACAAATATGACATGAAACAATATATTAAAACTTATTTATGGGTATTTAATATTGAAAACAAATCAGATTTACCGAAGTCACCTATTAAATTAGATACATCTGGTGTTTTTACTTCAGATTTTGGTAATGAATGGGAAACTATTTCTACACCTCGAGCATAATAACTTCACTATCAAGCCATTTATTTACTATTTCTTTATATTTATCCATAAAATGTTGAGATACTAAGCAGCCAACTGGAAGAAAATAATCATCTGAAATATTTACTTTTCCATTTTTTTTGAAATGAATACAACCTTTCACATGTTTAAATCTTATACATGTAGGTAAGAATGTAACTGGATCTCTATGATATACAATTCTATGTGATATATCAATAGTTTTATTGAAAAGATTAGCAAATGATTTACTACCAACTCTTGGACTTGCAAATGTAATACATTCAATAATACATTTTTTATTTAGAAGTTTATAATCTAATGCAGCTATAGTAGCTAATGCTGCACCTAACGAATGACCACAAAAAACAACACGTTTAATGTTGTCATTCATGATTAATGCAATTTTATCATGAACTTGTTTCCTAACAGCAGTGTATTGTTCTAAAAATCCATTATGAATTAAAGTATCATCTAAATAATTACATTTTTTTCTCCAAAACTTTATATCACTGATAACATCTTTGTAGCTTGATGTGCCTCTACAAACAATATAAATATTATTTTTCTCAACACCTACATGAATTTGTGTATCTGTTCCATAATCTTGTAAAAGAGTACTATTATCGATTGATTTTAAATCATCTTTATATGCTTCATTTGCTAATAAAGAACATTTTCTAATACAATGTTTGTTCATTATAATAACAACTAAAATTTTTCACTTAAACAAAAAACTATATATAAATATATAAATGCAAGGAGGATGGGGAGGCGACAGTACATTGATAAATGCAAGGAGGAGGCGGAAAAATCGGATATTCATTTTCAACATGGAGCAATTATGGTGAAGAACAATAAAGTAATTTCTAGGGGTTATAATAGATATACTGGACATAAACCTCATCATTTACGTACTCAACACGCAGAGATGAATGCTATTCAAAATGCAGGAAAAAATTGCGAAAATGCAACACTATATGTTATTCGTCTATCACAACTAACAAATGATGGTTTAGGTAGTTCATGTCCTTGTACAAAGTGTGCAAAATTTATGAAACTTCATAAAATAAAAAATGTTGTATATTCTACTGGTGAAGGTTTTGAAAACAAATTTCTTGTTGAGCTTTAGAAAATAAATTACATCTACATGTTGGACATGAAAAATTATTATATTTATTAATCCATTTATCTATACATTTTTTGTGAAAATTATGATTACATATAACTTCTCTTTTATATTCATTTTCTCTAAAATTAAGCAAGCAAATGTTACATGTTTTATCTTCTTCTGATTTAGTGATACGTTTATATTTTTGCTTTAGAACATCAGTCGGTTTTTCATATAATGTTAATATTAGTGATTTCGATATTGTATCGGTGATAGTATTAACTTGTTGTAATTCATTTAATCGTCTTGAAAATTCTTCAAAAAACTTAATTTGTAATTCGCTGGTAATATTATTTATTCCAGATATTTGAATGTCAATATTCATTAATATTATATAAAACAAAACAAATCACCTAAAGAAAACACAGTATTATATGTATATGTAATAAATAAATATGTTTAATGATATTATGTTGCAAACTATTCAGACATTTATAGAAAATGAACTTGAAAAACAAGTTCAAACACATTTTAATATTAAAACATTACAACACAATCATCCTCCATTACGTTTTAAAGTTGATAATTGCGATTATTGTAACAAATATGGAAATATTTTTCAAATTAAGTAGTTTTTTTTTTAATATAGTTTTCAATATCAGTTTCAATAATTTCTAAAAAGTAATATATTTTTTCAAAAAAGTACGGAATAAAATCAGCATAAATTATTTCATTATGTAATATTTCCAAAACATCTTCTTCCCAAATATATATTTCTTCGTCTAAATAAGGTGCTGCATACGATTTTATTTTATTAATTAAAAACATAATTAATTTTAAAAAATGTGATGGGTCTAACGATTTTTCAATAAATAAATGGTTTAGAAATGAATCATCTAAAACTTCATCTAATTCATTTTTTATATCAATTCTATTTGGTGTAAATGATTTAATTTTATTTCGGATTTCTTCAATTAATATAATTAAATGATTAAAGTTTTGAGGTTCGCTTTTCAAATCTGACTTTATTAGATTCCAAAATGATTTTTTTATCGTTTTTTCGATTTGTTTTTGTAATTGATCATTCATTTGTTAATTTAAAGAACATTTTCTTTTACATATAAAATATATATTCATTATTTTAAAAAATATATAATGTATATACATATTGTTCATATTCTTTTCTTAAAGAACTTTTCTTAATTTACTCATATTATATACATTCATTTTTTTGACATTACTTTATTAAAAATATTATTTATTGCATTGTTCTCATTTGATTGAATTTGTTTCTGAATTCGTTTTGATTTTTTGTTAACTTTATAATTAACACAAATTTTCTTTTTGTCTGATGTAGTAAGTGTATGTATTGTTTCTTTTTTAGCTTGTTTAATAAGTTTTGTTTGTTTTTTCTTTGTTAATTGTTCTTTTAATTTCATAAATGAATGTTTATCAAACAATAATCTAATCATTTTTTTCTTTTGTTCGGTATCCATATCATTGTATATATTTTTTACAGATTTTGATTTTGAATTTGTATTATTATTTATAAAAGAGTTATTTGAAGAATTAGTAGGTTTATTTAAATAGTTATTGCCATTTGAAGAATTAGTAGGTTTATTTAAAGAGTTATTGCTATTTGAAGAATTAGTAGGTTTATTTAAAGAGTTATTGCTATTTGAAGAATTAGTAGGTTTATTTAAAGAGTTATTGCTATTTGAAGAATTATTATTGTTATTAAGTTTATTAAAAGAGTTATTAGATATATTTGCTTTTTTTAACACATTATTATTTTTCATCTCGTTTATTT
>Ga0115003_10000850_pt1 | contig 27145 bp, 34 predicted proteins | sample ArcticOcean_MG_C_7_FD_88736 | JGI IMG/M metagenome (GOLD analysis project Ga0115003, IMG submission 88736) | Marine microbial communities from western Arctic Ocean - ArcticOcean_MG_CB11_88 | ecosystem: Environmental > Aquatic > Marine > Oceanic | place: Arctic Ocean: Canada Basin | collected... | reverse complement strand
CATTCGCTTTAAAACTTGTACTATTGGTTAATAAATTTGTGCCTGATGTAAGAGTTACACTATCACTAAATTTTACAATTCCATTTTTAAATGTACCATTACCATCAAATGTACCATTACCACCAAAACTACCACTTGCTCTAGTTTTTAAATTAACACTATTTGAATTACCAAGTTGTATTGTATACGAATCATTTACTGTAGTATCCGCTCCTATTGCAATACTTTCTACAATATTCGAACTTCCTGCATTTGCATTAAATCCAAAAAAACAATTATTAGTTCCACTAACTAAGCTAGAACCGCTCCTAGGTCCTAATGAAACATTATTTACAGCATTTGAATTTAAATTTTTCAAAGATGACTCACCTATTGAAATATTTTGATTACCGCTAGCTGTTCTATTTCCTTGACCAATTTTTATATTACCGGTGTTATCGCTTATAGCAAAATTACTATTTGCATCAAAATTACCTCTTATACTAATCAAGGCATTAGTGCTACTTCCTGTATATGTTCCTAAAGAAATTGTTCCATTAGAAACTGTTCCATTTCCGGTATTACCACCAATTCTTAAAATTCCTGATGGAGTATAATTCCCACCAGGTGCTCCAGTTGTACCATTTGTATTAGGTCCTAATGGTGGTACATAAGAACTAACACTATCAATATAATTTATAAATTTTAAATCTGGGTTAACATTTAAATAAAGTTGATCTCCTGACGTTGGTAATGAATTATATAATCCTTGGTTAAAATCAAATACAGATTGTAGAAACACTCCCATTTTCCATTCTCCTAAGATTGGATTGGTATCTCCAATATATGATATTGTACCATTTGCTGGTGGATCTTGTTGACTCTGTTGTTTAAAGACAGTTTGTGACCATGATGATCCGTTTACAACTAATACTGTAGAGTTTATAATTTTTTGTCCAACAGCCATAGATGGTATTCTCTTAAACATATATGTACCAGTATTAGTTGTTGTACCTCCAGTGTTATTAGTAATTTGATATATTCCGGTGGCGATATTATAATCAACTTTGTTAGTACCAGAATTAAAATTAGTTAATAAAACTGTATCTCCAAAATAAGTTTGGACTCCATCTAATGTATATAATGATGTAAAAGTATCAGATGTACCAGCTGATGTACCAGATGTAAATGATGGTAGAGAGGTTGTTCCATTTCCGTTAGTAATAGTAGAATATGGTCCAGAGGATGTGTATGGTCCAGCTACTGCACATACGCAAGGATTAAATAACGTATTTCCTGCTGCCATATTATCAATATATTGTTTCGGCATAATTGACATAGGTATAGTTCCAACACCACTTATTAATGTTTCATCCCTCAACCTTCCTCTTGTACAGGAAAATCTATCTCCACAGAATATAGTACCTTCAGTACGAAGACCTCCGCCGTGATCTACTTGATCATATGTAGTCCTTTCTTTTAAAATATTTATATTACCACCTAAAGCAGTAATTGTACCACCATAGTAAGTTCCAGTTCCGGTCGTTGGGTCTGGATTAAATACCTTTCCATTTACTAATAAATTACCTCCATCTATATCCATATTTCCAGTAGTTTTAATATTACCACTTATATCACTCAAAAAATTAATTACTGTATCATTTAATCCTAATCCTCCCGCTTTAATGGTCTGTGATCCACAGTTTAAAGATTGTGTAGAAACTCTGTTAAATTTTGCTTTATTTTTAATGTTTCCTTGATTTCTCCAAGCCATTTATTAATTAATTAGATTAATTATAGTTTAAATTAATATATTTAATGTAAATATTAATTTAATTTTTTTTTGTTAATGAATATTTTATAATTAGTATATAGATGAATCTATCCCTAGATATATCATTCAACTGTAATAAACATAATATCACCTCAGTATCTGATATATTTTCAAATTTATTGAAGAATATAGATTTTGTAAATTCTTATGAGGATTACGAATATGATATTATTAATAAAAAAATTCAAAGAACAAGTAAGGTTTGTACATTTATATTTAAAACTTCAAATGAATTTAATGGTGAGGAATATAAAGAATTTTGGAATTTTGTTAAAAATATAAAAAAAATAAGGGGTATTTTTATTGAAAGTATATTGGATTTGAATAGTAATAAATTACTATTTTCTTCTACATATTATAAGAAATTTATTGCAAATAAAAAATATGAAAGAAAAAATTCGCGTAGTTTCTCAGAAACTGATGCAAAAATATTAGATGAATTTTTGAAAAAAATAAACAATTAATAGTTTAGTAAGTTTTCCTTGATCTAGTATATTTAGATAATTTTTTATGTTTTCTGCTTGGGGAAGATTTATATTTTTTTTCAATATAATAAGTTTTATTTTTTTTTTTATGATTTTTTCTTTTTTGTCTTTTGGTATGTTTTTTTTTATTTAAAATTAGAAATTCCTCACCATATATAGGACTAGATATATGAGTTATATTTTTATTTTCATTTGATGATACCAATTTATTATCTTTCATTTCAATATAATGTGGTGTACATTTTCGTTTTGATTTAAAGTCAGTTTTCAATCTTAGGTCTAAAGGTCTATTTACAGGTTCAACTGATAATAAATCTGCAATATCATTATTATCTAACTGAATTAAATATTTAGAATTATTGCCATTAGTATTGGTATCAATAACTATATTCGCATTTTCGCCATTATACTCAGCATCCCATTTAGTAAAATTTTTATTTTTTCCATTTTTATTTACAATTACTGTTTCTGCAATTCCTTTTTGATTGATATACCCAGACATATTATATATAATATAGAATAAAAATTATTTTTTTTTTAACAATACATTTATATGGTATTGGATATTCAATATCAAGAATTATTATCTCAGGTTGATAATAGTAATCAGTCAGAAACTTATTGGAACACACCTCAAGTCGCTCCTAGATCCAAAAAAGTATCATATGATGATATTTTATCATCTTTAAATTTAGTTGTAAGTAGTGATGGAGTATTAAAAAAAATATCAAATAAAAATGATACGTCATATAATGTTCAATCATTAAATCAATTACACGAAGAAAATTCAGAAAATTTTATTACAGATATATCTCCTAGAAAACGTTTTGAACCAGCTAGTTTTAGACCAAAAAGTAAAACACCATTTAAAAATGAAAATAAAAATGTTTCTTTTAATAACAGTATGATAGAACCAGAATTAAAAAATAGTACAATTTATAATAAATATTTTAAACATTATAAGGATTCTACTATTGATATATTACCTCGGCGTCCTCTTACCCAAACAGAATTAAGAAATAAATTAATTCATGATAAAATTAATTATATTCAACAAAAAAAAAGAGTTTCTCATATAAAATCTAAACAATTATTATTGACTACAAATACTCAAGGACCGATTAGACCAAGAAATATGTCATATGAAAATCACTTATTTAATTTTAGTAAAAAGTAATTAAAGAAATATATATATCCCTTAAATACCGACTTTAGCTCAGGTGGTAGAGCAATTGACTGTAGTTGTAATGTTTCGATATCGATAGGTCGTTGGTTCAAATCCAACAAGTCGGATTTAAATAGATTATATTTATATTTATACTATATCATCTATATCACGGTTTATATCGTTAAAGTTGTTAACATTTTCCTGGACTTTATCATCTTGGATATATACTTGTGTCATATTTATATTTGAATCACCATTTAAACTTATATTATCATTACAAATTGTGAGATCCATTTCTGAATTTGATGAATCAGATTTATTTTCCATATTATTAAAATGCGTTGCTAATTTCCTTTCTAATTTATCTTTTGTAGTTTCAGTTTTAAATATATTTATATTGTCTAAAACATTCGAATTTATTTTAAACAGAGTATTTCGTCTGTCGTCTGTAGTATGAATTGTATCGATAGGATCTTCATTTTTATCTTTTTTATTTTTTAATTTATTATCTAACTCAATAGTACATTTAATTATCTGTTTTAATAGCTTATCTGTACGATTCATAAATGAATGTTGATTTTTATTTAAGTCGGTTTTTATATTTATATACTCTAACATCGTATTTATATCTTTTCCCATTCCATCATTATACGTATCAGTTAATTCCTTTAGTAATCTATTCATTTGTTTAGGATCTTGAATTTCTTGTTTAAAACCCAAACAATTAAATAAATTACATAACCATCTATTTCGGAACCAGTGTTTTTTTAAAATTTGTGCATTTTCCATTTCTTTTATAAACATTTCATCAATAACTGAAAATGCTGATTTAATTAGTATTATATCATTAGTTAAGAGATGTTTTTGTCTAAAGACATCTTTAATTTTTTTTTCCAATCTTTTAATTGACTCTTTTTTACCTTTTTTTTTTGATTTGGCTTTTAATACTGATTGTAAATATATTAAATAATTCTTTAATTCTTTCAATTTACATATTTTTATAACTTTTATATCATCTATCTTTTTTATTAATAAAAATACATTCGTATTATAAATAATTGGATATAATCTTCTAATTTTTTTTGGTACAATAAATTGATTAGTATCCTTAATTTCAATTATTTTTTGTTCAACTTCATCTAGTTTTTTTAGCATTAAATCTTCTATTGGCTCCTTTTGATTTTTTTCTATAGTGTCAAAAAATAATAAGGTCTTTCCTGACAAAAATTCTACTGATGTTTGTAATTTATCATATTGATAGGCTGACGTATTATGAGCTTCAGATTCAGCGTCTAATTTTAAATATGATACAATTGCTAATAAAAAAACTATTAGACCATTAATAATTGATATTATATATGGTCCCCAACTATATTGATGTAATATAGTTGATAGAATTGTAGCCGCTGTAGATAAAAAAATAGATGGTAACATAAGAATATTTAATTTTTTTTCACAATACGCTTTTGACTCCATATAAATTAATTTTTGTCCTCTTAAATAAGTTGCTATTATGTCCAAAGAATTTGAATAATCATGTTTTTTATCAAAGTAATCGTCTTCAATTCTTTTTTCAATATCTTTAAAACTATAGGTCTTAATTGATTTATCATTTATAATAATATTATTTGATATATCATAAATGCTATTGGAATCGTCAGATGAAGCTAAATCATCAATTTCATCATCATAAATAGGGTCATCTTGTTGTATTTCATTCAAAAAATCTTTTTTAGGTAATTTTTTACCACGATTAAATATTGATTTATCAATTATATTATCACTCTGACCTAACTTATTTATAATATTTTGAGGAACATTTATAATTTCAAAGTCCTCAGTAATAATTGTATAATTTATATGAGTGTTATTTATATAAACATTATTTATTATTCCTATATGCTCTTTATATTTATAAACAAAACTAACTAGATCATAATTTTTCAACAAAGGTTTTTTATTTTTACTTTCAAACATAGTTTATATATATAATTAGAGAAAGATCATGTACTTTTATAAACGTCGATTAAGAGTATTTATAAAAAAAAATGACTTCTTTTATAAATAAATATATTTAATTATTTTATTTTATAAATTAACTATAATGTATAATTCTTATTTGTTGAATGATCATGAGAATGATAATAGTGAATGGGGTTTATATTTGGATACTGATGCATCAGAAAATATAATAATTATAAATAAAAATAATACTTCAATTTCTACATGTAATAATAAATATATAAGATTAAATATATATAAATTTATATATTTATATATAACTCTTTTTGGATTTATTTATTTGGTAAAGAAAGCACTCTATAATTATTAAAATTATTTAATCTACAAATGTTATTACCTAATATACTTCCAATAGGATCTATATTATATGATTTAAATGCTATTTGAGTTGTAGAAATTGTAGTAGGCGATATACCACTAGAATCTGAAATTATATTTAAATTATTTAAATTTAATTTTGTAGTTAATCCAGAAGATAGATTATTTTTATTAAATTGATAATTCTTATAATTTTGTATTGTGCTATTTACATACGGTAATTTATTATTATAATACTGTTCATAATTTTTACTTCTATTATTTATTACTTTGTTATTATTCATTAAAAAAAGGTTTTTTTTCTTTTTTTGCTCTAAATAATCTTGTGAAGAATTATTGTTATTTCCAAATGCTTCTCTTCCTAAGGTTGTTATTCCAGAATAAATTGTATTTCTAAAACTCATTTATATTATAATAATAGAATATTTAGATATCATATTCTAACGTTAAACTCAAACAAAAACTGAAATCCATATTATTTAAGTCAACAATCCTTCCAAATGAGTCTAATAATTGCACTGTAAAATTCGAAATATTTATTGGTCCATAATAATCTCTTGCTTGTTTTGTAATATTAATTAAGGGATATAGTGCTCTGTCACTATTCGTTCCTGCATTTAATGATAAACGATCTAATATATTTTTATTCAATAGAGATTTATTAAATTCAGCATAAAAATTATTATTTACGCTATTTGTATAATCATCAATTACTAAATAAAAATATTTTGGTCCGGTTAAGTCTATTATACCCTCTGATATATAGTTTAGATTATTTGTATATAGACCATTTCTAAAACCCATTATCCATCCTAATTTTAATATTAATGATGATGATTCGGTATTTATACCTGAACGGTCTTTTTGAAAATTTAAATTATAGTTTATAGACGAAACCAAAGAACTCAGACCAACTAGCATTTGCCCTGTTCCATTATTTCCATCCATACTTACTTTAAACACGATATTTGTATATGGACTAGACATTAGAGATAATTCATTATTTATTGCCTCTTCTAATCCCTTTACATTATAATTTCCTTCAGGAATTTCAATTAAGGCACTTTCATCTGTATCAGGAAGATCTATATAAAAAAAATTATTGTCATACTGTTTTGATATAACAAAAATAGTATTTGGAATTTCAATTGCAGCTAATTGCATCTTTAATATGTTATTGATATTTTGATTTAGTTGGAAATTAAAATTTGTAGATGAAGTAGAATAATAATTATCTCTAAATTTAGAGTCTATATTTAAATTCATATTTCTTGTTTTTTTTTTAAGTGGATTTATTACTCCAGGAAAATAACTACTTGGAAAAGAAGATTGATAAGGAATTTTATCTCTATTTTCAATCATATGATCTCCAGCTATTGTCAGATTTGTTTTTTTTAATGTATAATTGGCATTATACATTTCATCAAATAGCTTATTGCTTAAATCATCATGGGAAGGTTGCGACGAAGAAGGATTTATTAATAGAATATTTTTTGCTTTAATTATAAAATTTAGTGTTTTATCAAGTATTTCTTTATCCATATTATTATTATTGATTAATTGATGCTTGAGTATTATTTCTTTCTCATTAATTGATTCTTCATTATAATTTGTAGGTAAGCCAAACATTTCACGAAGTTCATCTTTCGAATAATTATCTATATTTAAATCAAAATTCATATATACTTAAGATAAATAATATTTATATGAATAAATTAATAGATAATTATTAATAAACTTAATATAATGGAAATTAAACAAAGAAGTTATGAAATAGTAAAGATATTTAAAAAACTAAACCAATTAAATTTAGGTATAAATGGATTTAAAGAATTAGATGAATTTAGAGAAATTTGTAATAGATTTATAAAAAATGGGGAATTTGTATCTGGCAATATAAATATATATGGAACAAAAAGAATTATTTGTTATTCATTTAATGATAAAGTAGAATGTATTCTAAAATATGATGCAACTATTTGATATTGTTTATTTATTTGTTTATTTATTATCTAGTAATAACAATTTATTGACTTCTTCTATATATTTAGTCATAGCTTTATCTTTTGAGAGATATTCTTTTGATTTCCATGCATTCCATTTAGCACTGGCTTCTAACTGAATAGTCCAAGGTTGAGCTGTATTTATATTACCTATAGTTGCTTGTTTATAGAGTGAATATAATTCAAGTAAAGTATCGTTATCAGGTTTTTTATTTAAACCTTTTACCATTACGGTAGCTTTTAAAAAGTTTTCTAATTCTGACATTTTATATATATATAATTGATAATTATATATATATCTTTACTTTTTATTTATTTAATTATTAGATTGCTTGCTATAACTCCTATAAAAAAAATATATTGATGTTAAAAAAAGAAGAATGCTAAGACTTAATTCTATTGTTTTTTCGTTAAAATAATTATTTAATTTGGCACCTATTGTTGCAAAAATCATATAAAAGAATGCAATTATCAAGGCGGGTATTATTTCTACATCACCTGATTTCCAATATTCATAAAGAGCTCCTATTGATAGAGGGAAAACAATTGCAGCTAATGTCAATCCTGCAGCTTTACGTTGTGTTTTTGCTATACCAGTTAGTAGTGCGAACATGCTTATATAAAAACCACCAGCAATACCTTGTAAACCACCTAAAAAACCTACTCCCGAACCTATAAATCCTGCAATTAAATATTTAATAATTATATTCATATATATTTTTACTTTTAAAATAAAAAATTGATCCTAATTGATGAATTTTAATTGATATTAATATTAATTATGGAATTATCTAAAGAACAACAGATAGCATTTAATCTATTTAAACAAGGAAAAAATGTTTTTATAACAGGCCCTGCCGGTTCTGGTAAATCTGAATTAATTAAGATATTTTATAATTATGCTATTGAACAGTTTAAAACAATACAAATTTGTGCTCTTACTGGATGTGCTGCTGTATTATTAGGTTGTAAAGCTCGTACATTACATTCTTGGAGTGGTATTGGACTTGGAAATGTAAGTGTGCAATCACTTGTAAAAAAAATTTCTAAAAACCATAATGCTAAAACAGCATGGCGAACAACTCATATATTAATAGTTGATGAAGTAAGTATGTTATCAAAAAAATTATTTGAGATTTTAAATTCACTAGGGAAAATTTTACGTAGAAATAATAATCCATTTGGTGGTATGCAAATTGTATTTAGTGGTGATTTTTATCAACTTCCTCCTGTGGGAAATAAAGAAGAAGATCCAGATACAGAAAAATTTTGTTTTGAAAGTGACATATGGAATCAAGTATTTAATAGTTCCTACCAAATTCAATTAATCAAAATTTTTAGGCAAAAAAATATTGATTATGCTTTAATTTTAAATAAAATTCGTCAAGGGAAAATTACTTCTTCTATAGATAATCTTCTAAGAAATCTAGTTAACAAGCCAATTGACGAATCTTTAGTTACTAAACCAACACAATTATTTCCTGTAAGAAAAACCGCGGATTTTATTAATCAATTGGAATTAAAAAAAATAAATATTGAATCAAAAATCTTTAAAATGGAATTTTTAAAGGATATTGAAATTTCAAAAGGAGATAATTGTTTAAGATCTCAATTTAATTCAACTGATATTTCTAATGAAATGGGCTATTTATGTAAAAATGTTTTATGTGATGAAATATTGTATTTAAAAGTGGGTGCACAAGTTATGTCAACTATTAATATACAAAGGGAAGATGATTCTTCATTAGTTGTCTTTAATGGCAGCCAAGGCATAATAACTAAATTTTGTGAATTTACTGGGGTACCATATGTTAAATTTAATTCTGGGATTGAAATGCCTATGGGCAAACATATATGGCTTAGTGAAAAAATACCTGGGGTTGGTGTAAGCCAAATTCCTCTTATATTAGCATGGGCACTCACTATTCATAAGTCTCAAGGGGCTAGTCTTGATGCTGCTGAAATAGATATTGGAAGTGATATTTTCGAAGGGGGACAAACCTATGTAGCTTTATCTCGAGTAAAAACTATTGAAGGAATATATTTAAAATCTTATGATGTTAGTAAAATTAAAACAAAAAAATGCGTTAAAGATTATTATAATTCACTCTATAAATTATAATTAGTTAAAAAAAAATTACATTTTGTTGTTTACTCTCCCTCTGAGCTAAAATGTAACGTAATTAGTTTAATAATTAAATTTTTTTTTTATAAAATTAATTTTTATATAAAGGAAATTTTATAGCTATTGATTTCCACATAGGCAATCACTATTTTCTTTACGTGAAGAATTACTTGATTTTTGAGATACTGTTTCAAGACTTGGCATACTTGAATGTGTACTATCACTTGATTGGCTTTTTGTATCATTACAAGAAATATTATTAATTTTATTTATAAAATCATTATATCCATCATAAAGTGTTTCTTGATCATTATGAATTGTAGTATTAAATGATGTTTGGTTATAAAAATATCTATCGTTTGTTATTGTTTGTACTAATAAATCAATTTGACTTTGTTGTTCATTTACCTTATTTTCCAGACCTCTTATCAAATCTGATAACTGAGGAATATTATGTATTGGTATACCTAGTGGTCTATTATTCTTCTTTAAATACCAAAACTCAGATGAGTTTTCAATATCTAATTTATACTGACCTAATTCATCAATTGATTTTATAATTTTATTTGTCATATCATTTTTATATAATTCATATACATGAACAAATGCTGAATACATCTGATTATTATCCACAAAATAATAATTATAATCTGTAGGTAAATTATTAGATGTAGGAGTAAAATCTACACGGGATACACCACCTATATTTTTTTCATGAAAATAGTCAATTATATCTTTTGCACACCAAGAGCTATTAACTCTAGGAATATAAAAGCTATAATCATAATCCATATTATTAGAGATATTATTGAAGTTAAAACCTGACATTATTATTTATATGATTACAACAAGTAATTTTTTTTTTAATCAATTTTTTTTTATAAATCCATTTATAATTAATTTATGGATTAATTATAAATGGATTTATAAAAAAAAAAGGGGATTTTGTTTAATAGTTAAGAAAATCTATGTTAATTATTTACAAATATATTCTATAATTCTTTTATGCAATTACTACAAGTGCTTCCTCTTCTGGTTTATAATTGGAAATTATAATTCTTAATATTCCAAAAATATCGTCTGATTTTAGCTCACATTCTTCTTCAATATCTGTATATTCTTCGTGTTCTAATAAAAGAACTTTTACTAGATCTTCCATATTTATGTTTTGTGTTTTTAATTTTTGCGCAATCAAATTTACACTTGGTTTTTCAACTGGGGTAACAATTTCAGCTTCATCCTCCTCTTCGTCTTCAGAATCATCTAATTCTTCTCCTTGTGCTGCTTGAAATAACCATCTCATTCCACGATGAGTAAAAGATTCTTCCTCATATTCGGCTGGATAAACTTCGTTAAATTCATCTAGTTCTTCTTCGTCCACTTCTGATTCAACTTCGTCAGCCATTTTTGTACGACAACATGGACAATCAAATCCATTATGTGATACATTTTCCATTAAACATTTTGTATGGAATGCATGTTTACATTCCGTAAAAACTATATTTTCTCTACTTGACAAGTTAAGGTCATCCATACATATTACACAAATATTCATAGAAGCCATATTGAAAAGGTTATAAACAAATACTTTAGAAGTGTATTATATATATTAATTTACTTATACTAATTCAAGTAAAAGTATTTCATTTTTTTTTTTGATTTATAATATAATTATAAATTCATAATTATAATTATAAATTCATAATTATAATTCATAATTATAATTCATATAAAAAAAAAATGAATTTTTTTTGTTACAGTCTGTTTTTATAATAAGTTTATAATGGCGCCTTTGAGTTTATTTATTCCTTATATTGATAATAAGTATATGAATCCTGTGGATGAAACATACATTAAGAATGTATTTCATAAGCTAGATATAGCTAATGTATCTGGAGTAGATTTTATTCAAAAGAAAAATAGGTTTGGGTATTATAATCGTAGTGCATTTGTACATATACGTAAATGGATGGATAATTCAGCTTGTAAAAATTTAATTGAAAAAATAATGGATAAAACCCGTGTAGCCAAATTAGTCTATGATGATCCTGTTTTTTGGATTCTAAAAATAAATTATAGTTTGTCAAATGCTATATTAGATTATAAAAATGATTTGTTATCAGATTCGGAGGATTCGCACTCTAAATTAACTTTACAAAATCCAGACAATTGTTTGAAATCGCAAGAATTTTATAATTATAATACCCCACCCTTTACCAATTATTTGTCACCACCTAAACTGCGTTATAAGAACAAAATTAGTCTAAGTAATAGTTCATTTATTTCAAATGAATCATTACGATCATATACAAAGGCTATTGTTAGTAAAGATATTGAAAATGCATGTGACTATGATCCAATTAAAATGCTAGTTTCTATAAAAGATGATATAAAAAAATTATCTAATAAAATTGAAGAAATAACCGAAGGCGATATAAAATATTTTGTTTCCTTAGGATTAGTAAATAGTAAATACAAAAACATAAGAGAAGAAATAAATACTCTAAAACAAAAACGATCAGAATATTTACATGAATTCTTGGAACGAAGTACTCCATCTTATAAATCGTAAAATATACAATAAAATATAAAATTATTTAAAATATAAAAAATATTTTGCTATAAAATTTTTTTTTTTCATTATAATGATACTTTAATATATGAAGAAGAGTATTAAAAAACAGCCTGTAAAAATTGGACAAAATTGTATATCCAATAAAGATTGTATAAATAATAATTGTGTTAAGGGTAAATGTCAACGTAAAAAAACACATAAAAATAAAGAAAAGATTTTATCACACTCTAAAAGTAAAACTGATAGTAAGGCTAGTAAATCAAGTAAAGGTAGTAAAGATAGCGTAAAAAAAACCTTTAAAAGTAGTTCTTTTTTTCCAGTTAAGAAAAAAAAAACAAAAAAAAAAAAAATTCTTATAATAGAATCTTCCTCTCCTGATGATTCATTTATTTATCAACCATTAAAAGAAAAAAATGAGCCAATTGAGATTCTTCCTTTAGAAACTAATTTAAAGAATAATATGGATTTAACTATAATGTCTGATAATAAGTCTAAACGATTAAATGAAAATTATATTGAACTAATGGATAAGTTAGTTGATATAATGAATAAACAAGGTGAACCATTTAGAGCTCGTGCATATAAAAAGGCTCAAGAAACAATTATGTCTTATCCATATGATATTAATGATCCAGATCAATTGAAAGGAAAACCAAATATAGGACCTACAATAATGGACAAATTAATTGAGTTTAAAGAAACTGGAACATTACGTATACTAGAGAGAGAAAAAAATAATCCTGTTAACGTAATAGCAAATGTATATGGAATTGGACCTAAAAAAGCTAAAGAATTGGTTGATAAAGGAATTGCTTCAATTGATGAATTGAAAGAACAACAACATTTGTTAAATGATGTACAAAAGTTAGGTTTAAAACATTATGATGATATAATGAAACGTATACCTAGATCCGAAATTGACGAATATTATAAATTATTTGAAGAAATATTTAATAAAATGGCTATTCCAGATTCAAAATTTCAAATTGTTGGTAGTTATAGGAGGGGATTAAAAAATTCTGGTGATATCGATGTTATATTGACAGGTAAAACTAATGAAGTTTTTAAGCTTTTTTTAGAAGTTTTAAAAGGATTAAATATAATTCAAGAATTTTTATCACGAGGTTCTACCAAATCACTTACAATATGTAAATTACCTGACTCGCTTATTTATAGAAGAGTTGACTTTTTATATTCTTCTGAAGAAGAATATCCATTTGCTGTATTATATTTTACTGGAAGTAAAACATTTAATACAGTTATGAGAGGATATGCATTAAAAAAGGGTTATACTATGAATGAACATGGTATTTATAAAATGGATGGTAAAAAAAAGGGTTCTAAAATAGATTATAAATTTTATACAGAGAAGGACATTTTTGATTTTTTAGGACTTAAATATAAATCTCCCGAAGAGAGAATTGATGGAAGAGCAGTTGAGGGAAAAATAGTAATTACAAATAATAATAATATGATTGTTAAAAATAAACCAAAGAATAGATCAATAAAAAAACGTAATCAAATAAATAATAAAAAAGGTTCTGTCAAACTTATTATTGAAGAAGAAATAGAGCCTACTAGTAACTTTGATGTAAAAATGACAATTATAGATTTTAAAGAAAATGGCATTAAAATTTTGGAAGAATTGAATGAAGACCAATTAGCAGAGGTTATTCGTCAAGCTAATATTGCTTATTTTAATAAAAAGCCTTTATTATCGGATAATCAGTATGATATCATCAAAGAATATATTGGCGAAAAATATCCTAATAATTTAATAAATTTTGAAGTTGGAGCTAGTATTGAAAAAAATAAAGTGAAGTTACCATATGAAATGTGGTCTATGGATAAGATTAAACCTGATACAAATGCATTATATAATTGGATGAATAAATTTAAGGGTCCTTATGTTTTATCTGCTAAACTTGATGGAGTTAGTGGAATGTATTCAACTGAAGGTGCAAAGCCAAAATTATATACACGAGGAAATGGATTTGTTGGTCAAGATATTAGTCATTTAATACCTTTTTTGCAACTGCCAAAAACAAAGGGTATTGTTTTAAGAGGAGAATTTATAATCCCAAAGACTATTTTTAATCAATTATATAAAGATAAATTTGCTAACTCAAGAAATATGGTAGCAGGTATAATTAATCAAAAATCTATTAGCCCATCTATAAAAGATGTTAATTTTGTTGCATACGAAGTCATCAAACCTATTTTTAAACCTTCCGAACAAATGAAATTCTTAAAAACCCTTTCTGCAGATACAGTAATTAATGAAGAAATTGATGTTTTATCAAACGAATTATTATCTGAGAAATTAGTGGAGTGGAGAGAGAATTATTTATTTGAAATAGATGGGATTATTGTTACTAATGATGAAACGTATACTCGTAAATCAGGAAATCCTGAACATTCATTTGCATTTAAAATGGTTTTATCTGATCAAATAGCTGAGGCAAAAGTGATCGATGTTATATGGACACCAAGTAAAGATGGATATTTAAAACCTCGTGTTCAAATTGAACCAATTCGTTTAGGAGGCGTAAAAATTGAATATGCAACTGGATTTAATGCTGCATTTATTGAAGATAATAACATAGGTGTTGGTACATTAATACAAATTATACGTAGCGGTGATGTGATTCCATATATTAAAAAAATTGTTGTTCCAGCTGAAAAACCCCTCATGCCATCTGTACCTTATAAATGGAATTCTACACATGTAGATATTATGTTAGAAAATTTAAATACAAATGAAATTGTAAGAGAGAAAAACATAACTGGATTTTTTAGAGGTATAGGAGTGGAAGGGTTAAGTTCTGGTAACGTTAAACGTCTTATAACGGCTGGTTTTAATTCAGTACCAAAAATTATTAGTATGTCAAAGGAAGAATATTTATCTATAGATGGATTTAAAAATAAGCTTGCTACCAAAATTTTCGATGGTATTAAAGATAAAATTAATTCTGCTCCTTTGGTTACTATAATGTCTGCATCAAATTCGTTTGGAAGAGGATTTAGTGAAAAAAAAATGGAATTAATAATTAGTGAATATCCTAATGTATTAATATCAAATGAAGATAATAATATTAAAATTGCTAAGATATCTGGAATTAAAGGTATGGCATTAAAAACAGCCCAATTATTTGTTGAAAAAATACCAGAATTTGTTAATTTTATGAAAGAATCTAATTTAATGTATAAATTAAATAAAGTTAGTGAAAAACCAATATATGATGAGTCTAATCCTTTATTCGGGAAAACTATTGTTCTTACTGGATTTAGGGATGAATTAATTCAATCTAAAATGAAAAGTTCAGGTGCTAAACTTGGATCTTCTGTTTCTAATAAAACGGATATTGTTGTTGTTAAAGATGAATTTAGTATGGAAACAGGAAAAGCATATGAAGCAAAAAAACTCAATATACCAGTTATAACAAAAAAACAATTTCAAGAAAAATATATGTAAAGTATTTTAATTATTGAAATAAGTTGATGCATCATTCATTTCTATATGTACTTGGGGTTGATTTTCCCATTCTTCAAAAGGAATTGATTTAGATGTAGATTTATCAAGTTTCAATAAATTTTGTAGTGCATTCATTCTTCTTTCTAATGGTAACATATTATTTGATAACTTTCTTGATAATTGTTTCCATCTCCATTCAAATTGAAGTGCTGAACGCCAATCTGGAAATCCTGAAACATAACATGCTCTACTCCATGTTTCACCTTTCGATACTCTTATACCTGTTGCATGTGCTCCTCCTTTTAATTCTTTATTATGTTGTCGTAGTCTCCTATCTATATCTACAGTTGCTCCAATATAAGTATAGTTATTTGTTGAAACTAACAAATATACATATGACATTTGAAATAATATAATACTAAAATATATTATATTAGTAATTATTATTTATAAAAATATTAATATATTATATGATTATCAAAAAAGAAAAAAAAGGTAATATAACCATTTATTATATAAAAAAAGATATAGATGATGAAAAAATGAAATCTTTACTGAATACTTATGTTAAACAATCACAAATCAAAGATATAATTGATTCAGATGCTGATGTATATGATAATGAAAATGGTAATTTGCTAATTAAATTTAGAAAAAATAAATTATCTCTAACAAAAATAAACGAATTTTATGATAATGTAATAAATTTTGCTATGAAAGAAACAAGTAATCGTGGATCTGCTACAGGTAGTAATAAGAAAAATGTTGGCGATAATCCAAGAATTAAAACAAATATATTTGGATTTTTTGATAGATTCTCTCCAAAACAAAAGGCTTTACAAAACGCAAAAGGCAAAAGAATAGCATTAGAAGCTAGAGAATGTAAATTTAACATGGATAATCCAGAAAAATATAAACATACTCTTCCATTAATACAGGAAATAGATGAGTATTATAAAAAATTAATTCCAAAAGAATATTCATTACAACGTAAAAAAGCGAATCAAACACATTTTAAAATTATCGGAACTAGTTTTACTACTGTTACTACAAATGTAAATTTCCAAACTACAATACATACTGATAAAGGAGATGACCCAGATGGATTTGGTAATTTGACTGTTATTGAACGTGGCGACTATACCGGTGGCGAAACATGTCTTCCTCAATATGGAATTGGTGTTAATGCTCGTACTACTGATGTATTATTTATGGATGTCCATAATCTACACGGTAATTTACCAATAAAAAAATCTAATAAAGATGTAATTCGCCTATCAATTGTCTGTTATTTAAGATATAAATTATGGGAAAAAACTAAAAATAAATCAAAAAGATTTATGCAAAAACATAATCTTACTATTAAAAATATGCGAGCTGGTATGAATAAAAGTAAAAAAAATAAGTAAAAACTATTATTAGTTATCTGGGTAAAACCTTTCTTTTTTACTAAATTTTACTTCGGTCATTCCATTTTCTCTATGAAAAATGGTTATAATATCTGGATATTTTTTCTTTAAATATTCTGCTGCTTTTTTATTTCTCTCAGCTCTATCTTTTCCTAGACCTCCTTCTGAATTGAATTTTGTTTTCGGGGTTATAAAATTAAATCTTAAAACACCACCATCATTTTTATAAAATAAAATAGATTGTTCGAAATCTTCCTTTGTTTCTGATTTGAGAGAAGGATATAATATATTTTCATGACGATTTATATATCCAAACGTAACCCCAATAATAAATCTTAAATGAGTAGTAATCGTTTTTTTCATAAAAAAAGCATTTCTAACTGGATATACCCCCCAAATATAAAGGTTCTCTTTTTTAAGTTCTTTATAAGCATATTTAAAAAAAATATCTAAGTTTTCTATAGTTTCTAATGTTTTTTCGTTTTTCATTTTTTGTAATTCTTCTACATCATCGTCCATAGAAACAATATATTGACCATCGTCAAAATATTTAGAAATAAAGATTCTTTGATTTGTTATACCTTTTTTACCTACAATAATTTCATTATATAAATTTTTTGGTATATTATCTTCATATAATTTTTCTTGTTGTTTATTAGCAACAAATATATATATTTTATTCTTTGATACTTTTCCTTTTTTTAAAGTTTTTAATGTCTTATTTATAATTTCTTTTACCCTATTATAGCTTGGGATTGCAACTATATAATTAGATCCAACCATTATATAATAATTATTAATATAATTATTTAAGATTATTTTATTAATAATTATTATAAATGACCCATTATAAATGTTTTGATTGTGATGTAAATTTTAAAAATATAAATCAATATCGATTTCATAAATATATCGAATGCAAAAATAGTCATAAAAATAAGATGACTTCTTTTAAATGTCCATGTGATATTTTATTATCAAAAAAAAAAAATATAAGTGAACCTTATTATCAATCAGAAGGTTTTGATATCAGACACTTAGGCAAATTTCAAAAAAAAAGATTATCTATTTAAAAAGTATTATTTTGTATGATATCTAAATGTAAATGAAATCCGTGTATTGGTTATTTTTTTTTCAATTGGAATTTCGTGTGTATATAAACTTTGAAAGTTACCTCTCATAACTAAGATAGTACTATGTTCTGTAAATTCTCTATGAACTTCTTTTTTATCACTTTTATTTCTAATTTTAAACATTCTTTGAGCTCCAAATGATAATGTAACTACTCCACTTGGATCTAAATTTTTTTCATCGTCACTGTGAGCACTTATATAATTCATTCCATTTTCATATTCATTTATTAAGATACCATTAAAATTAGATTTTAATAAATTATTGACATCATTTAATAATAAATTTAAATTGTTTGATAATTGTTTTGATTTCATTAGTTTTTTTGAATACTCATAACCAACAGATTCGTCTGAAAAGAAACCTACATTTCTTTGTTGATTTCTTTTTTTACCAAATACCACAATTTCAGGTTTTAATTCTAATTGGGGTTGAACTTCTTTGGCACACTCGTTTAATAAATATTTATTATTGTATGCATACTTATCTAATGAAGCAGTCTTTTCGGGATTTTCAAAAACTCTAATCATTTTTTTTAATATATTAATATGTCTTAAAGACATATTAATATTATTTATATATTATGTTTTCATATATTGTTTCTAGTTTGTTTGCAATTACATGTTTGTATAAATCTACTGCTGTAGAGATGACAAATGATGTATGGAGTGATTTTAATAATTTTAGAGAAAGATTTAATAAGGTTTATACATCAGTTGAAGAGTTTGAATCTAGATTTTCAATTTTTAAAGATAATCTTAAGCTAATTAATGATCATAATCAAAATTTAAATTTTTCCTTAGGTATTAATCAATTTACTGATTTAACAAATGAAGAGTTTAAAAGTATTTATGTTACTGGAATTAAAAATGAGGTTGGTTCTTTTGGATGTGAGGCTTTTTCAAGTGTCTCTAGTGGCCCTGACACTTTTGATTGGAGATCTTATAATGCTGTTACTTCTGTAAAAGATCAAGGACAGTGTGGTAGTTGTTGGGCGTTTTCTTCTACAGGTGCAATTGAAAGTGCATGGGCAATTTCTAATGATAAATTGGTTGATCTTTCAGAGCAACAATTGGTTGATTGTGCAACAGGATTTGCATATGGATCTCATGGATGTAATGGAGGACAAATGGACGGTGGATTTAAATATGTTATAAATAATGGGATTTGTAGTTATGATGATTATAAGTATACGTCTGGTAATACTAAGTCTTCAGGAAGTTGTCAGTCATGTGAAACTGAAGCTACTATATCAAATTGTTATGATGTTAAATCAAAAGACCAAATTTCACTTAAGGGGGCTGTTCATAAGACTCCTGTATCTATCGCAATTGAAGCAGATACTAAGTATTTCCAATCTTATACATCTGGTATTTTAGATGCAAGCACTTGTGGTACCAATTTAGATCATGGAGTATTAATTGTTGGATATGGAGAGGAAAATGGAAAAAAATATTGGATTGTGAAAAATAGTTGGGGAGAATCATGGGGGGAGAATGGATATGTGCGTATACTTCGTTCTGATAGTACTAATGATCCTGGAATTTGTGGGATTGCTATGCAACCTAGTTTTCCGGTAGTTTAAATTTGTAAATAAAAAATATTAATTAAAATTATAAAAAAAAACTTTTTTATAATTGATTATTCTTATTAAAAATCTAATTCATAAAGAATTATTTCTTTTGAATCAATAAATATTATATTATATAATATATTTTTTAATTTTGATAAATCACTTTTATTATGCATATTTGGTGTTACAGTTTTTCTTTTTGATTTATTGAATAATTCCATTTTTGTATCCTCTTTTAGACTTGGATTACTTTCTTTATTCCAAACATCAAGTTCTTTCGATAACTTAATTAAAATACTTCCAAAAAATTTAATTAAATTATCATTTGTTATAATTTCCCAGTTTGAGGATACATCATTATATTCATAAACAATATTTTTTTTTTCACTAAAAGCAAATAAAGGTAAACAATTATCTTCATATATGGATTTAATATTTTTTAGAATTATCTTTATTGTATCATAAATTGTATTATTAAATAAAAATTCAATATATTCTCTTTTAATAATTAAGGTTGTATTTATTTTTTGCAAATTTAAGTCTGGTTTTTTATTATTATTTAACCAATCAATTATATTTATTTTTTGTTTTTTAGTTTTTAATATATTATTATATTCATTTACTTGTTTTTCTAATTTATTATATTTTATTGTTAATTCTTTTACCATAATATATAATTCATTATAACTAGGTAAAGGTAATATTTCGTCATTCCGTTTACCCATAATTAATTCACAAGTTATTTCATGTTTTTTTAAATTACCTCTATTTTTATATGATTTACCGCAATATGTACAACATATAGCTGATTGTTTTATTTTATTTGGAATATTATACATAATTTTTATTATTTATTTTTATAATTTGATAAAATCATTCAATTTTATCATTTACTTGGTCAATAATAAAATAGGAATGATATATATATATATGTATCAATTAAATAAAACATCAATTGTACAAAATGAACCTAGTAAAATAGCTGGCTTACCTGAATATTATTATAGATGGAGAAAATGTGATACAAATTTAAATTCAAATACTCCTGCTAATAGATACCAAATTCAAAAAAGAATACAAAATACCGTTAGAGTATATTCCTCTTTATATACTTCCAATTTAGCACCTTTTTCTGTTTATAAGAAACCTACCGAAAAAACTCAAAATGTTTGTTGGAATCAAATGAGCGATAGACCATTGCCTAGTTATCAACCAAATATTGTTCCAACAGGGGTCAATAATTCTTTAAATAATAAGCGATATTCTGTTACATCTAGTAAACCTGGTGGACAAAATCCAGGAGGATATGGTGTTGATATTAAACATAATTCTTATGATCGATATTTAAATAGAATTAAAGGTAAAGGTCCTTTAAGACGTGGTGCTGTGACTCCACTATTAGAAAATCCTAATATTAAATTTAATCGCGCTTATCCGATTTATGGGGGTAAAGTAATGAAAACATCTATAATTACAGGATGTAATTGTCCAGTAGAAAATCGTAAAGCCAGTGATGATATTGATATTTATAATAATCCATTATATCAAGAAGTTAAGACTAATTCTAGCGATTCTTTATTAGGCAGAAAAGTATTTGCTTTATATAAAATCAATCAATACAAACAAGGTATAATACAATCTATTACTGGATCTGGAGCATTAATTAGATGGAATGATAATTCCATATCTGAAGTTAAATGGAATAATATTAAATTATTTGAAAATTGTATAGAAAATCCTTGTGATAATGTCGAATCTAGCACAGTAAATTATGAAAATATTGATTTTCTCGATTATACTGATTTAACATCGGATTTGTTATATTAAGTATTTTAGTAATTTATTTTTATATGTTTATATTAAATGCCTGGTTCTATGAAAATGTATATAGGTAATTACAAACCTGCGGTTAAAAACTCGTCTGTTAGAAAAATTACTTCCACACCTCCATGCAGAGGTTTTAATGGTTCTATGATTGGAAGAATACATAACGCAAGAGCTGGTTGTGGTTGTGGAAAATAACTATTTTTTATATAAATATAATAACATATAATTATATAAAATGTTTACTCTTAGTTCAAATGCTACATCAAATGTAAAATCTTATCCTTCAACATCGTTAAATAAAGCATCTAATTTTATAACTATGTTTGATACTACTATTTTACCCTATAACATGAAATATAATGGTTGTAAAAGTACATTTTGTTATAATAATTCTAAAGGGACTTTTATTTACAAGCCACATTCAGCTGTGGGAATGGTAGGTACATCTGCTTCATCATATTTGCATCGAAGAAAACGTATATAAATTAACCTATTATATTTTTCTCTTGATAAAGTAATGAATCGTGAATAATTACTTTCCAATTAGCTGATAAAACTAATACAAATCCAAATAAAAATAATAAGAGACGACTTTTAAAATCTAATTCAATTGGTTTTTTTCTGCGTGGGTAAAATATATAAATTAAAAATAATGACATAAAAAATTTGAATACTAATTCACATCTTTCCTTTAAATAATTCACTTTTTTTTGTAGAATTGGATGCTTATTTTCTAATTTTAAAACTAAATCTGAAATAGCTAATATTACAAAACAAATTTTTACTATGAAAACAAATGTAACATAATAATCTAAATTAGTCATATTATATAATAAATATATATTTTATTAATGTATGGATAATTCTGGTTTATTTAGTAATACTATTGTATCTACTAATGTCGAAGATGCGTATAAGTATACTTCTCATTCAACCTATATTAATTCAGACCGATTTCAACAAAGCAAATTTTCATCAGTTTGTATATTTTGTGCCTATTCAGAAAGTATTCCTTTAATGAATGATGGATCATTTAGATCATGTAAAAAATGTAAAAAAAAATTTAAAGCAAAATTTATTGAATATTCTTAATTTTAATTTTCTTTAGTATTATTATATGGATACTTGTTGTAAAAAAAAGGATTCAGTTGTTATCTTTGGTAAGGTAGAGAAAAGTCATACTTGTTGTTGTACTGCACCTCCTCATGAAGATGGAGAAAAATGTTATTGTAATTTAACTGGTCAAGTTACATATTTAAATGGAAATATATTTAATAAAATTATAGACCATTTGGGTCATAAAGTGGACAAAAATATTGGTACTTGGAATTCTATAAGAACAATAATTAATGATCAAAAAGATAGTTATATAATGGAGGTTCGGGATATATGGAGGTTTAACCTAAAAGATGCTGTGTTTGCTACAACTGAATTAGTTGTTGATAAAAAAACTGGAAAGAGTGTATTTTTAGATGGATCTACTTATACAGGAACTGGGAAATATCTCGATAAGATGGGTAGTTATAAATTGTCTTTAGTAGATAATTCTACTGTTAAAGCAGAAATTAAATTTCGTTAATAATATATTAATCCTACTTCACATTCATTTCTGTTTGGATAATCTGTACTTAATAAACTATCTAACCAATAATCACCATAATTATATTTTGGATATTTATGATGCAAAATATGATGATTTCCTACTAACCATATTAATCTAACATCATGTCTTAGTGAACCACGTATAGTTAACAAAAATAAAGTTATTATAAATATATTTTTATTGAATTCTAAGTATAAATACGGAGTAACTAAACCTAAGCTTTGAAAAGGGGTTTCTAATACATGTGCTTTAAAAGTATCTTTCCAATTGAGAAGTTCGTGATTGGCTTCATGGTGTATTTTATGTATAAAATATAAATGTGAATGTAAGATTCTATGAGATAAATAAAACCATAGATCAAAACAAATTACTAATAAAAAAATATGATTTATATATTCTATTGTATCTATAATCATATTATTATTTAATAAATATTTTTTATTTAGTTTTATTAATTAAAATATATATTATTATTTTATATGACTTGTTCACTGTCTTGTTCACTTTCTGTTGTTTTTTTAATAGGTATGATATATTTTTATAATAGTACTTCCTATAATAAAACCGTATTAGAATATAAATCTAAGTTCCCTCCTAAGCTTCAACATTTATATGAAAAAATTGTTAATGAGAGAAGAAATATCAGTTATAGGGGTTATTTATTGGGATTTTTATTATCAATTTTAATAATCTATTATAATCTTTCCTTAAAGAAAAACAAGTTGAATAATACTTCACTAATATGTATTGTAATTAGCACCTCATTCATTACCAATTATTTTTATTATATTCTCTCTCCAAAATCACACTGGATGTTGAATCATATTAAGGATCCTAAGCTTATTAAAGATTGGTTACAAATGTATAGAATAATGCAATTTAATTTTCATTTAGGACTTGTTTTTGGTATAATTGCTATTGGTCTGTTAACATTTGCGTTCAGATGTTAACAATCACTACGTGTTGGAGGTAATTTTTGCGTTATTCTTTCTTTATATTGTATATTTATAGTAGATGATTCATTATTTGAAATTGTATCGGTGTAAATTGTAGTTGTGCCTTTTTTATCTCTATTAGTTTCTATATGTTTTTTATCTTTATGTTGTATAGTGCTGAGCATATTTATTTTTATATATTAAAAATTATTTTTAAATTAATTAATAAAGAAATATAAATATAAATTATTAAATTTAAATATGGATACAACATCCGTTATTGATTTTAAAAATTGTGTTGATAAATTATTTATTGAAGCCTATGTTGATTCTGTATATGATGGCGATTCACTTAAATTAATTTTTCCTTTTCATGGACACGATTATAAATGGACATGTAGATTGAATGGAATTGATACTCCTGAAATAAGAACTTCTAATACAGAAGAAAAAAAATTTGGATTTAAAGTAAGGGACATAGTGAGAGAGAAAATATTAAACAAAAAATTTAATATATTATGTTATTCATTTGATAAATATGGACGTCTTTTGGTGGATCTCTATTTAAATGAAAAAGATACTTTGAATGATTGGTTGATAAATAATAAATATGCGTTTTCATACGATGGAGGTAAGAAACAATCTTGGACGGAAATATTGTCTAACCTTGAAAATTAAACTAATGATTTATATAATATCTGTTTTGAAATAATATTTAAATTAAAAAAATCATATGATTTTAGGAGTCTATTGTCCTGTTTTATATACTATAATTATTTATTTTAATATAGTATATAAAATCATTTAAAGATTAATCTATAATGAATATTGTAAAGGGAGGGGTCATCATACAGCTAAAATTTTTTTAATTATTGGATGACAGTATTTGGATAACAGGATTTGGATAACAGGATTTGGATAACAGGATTTGGATAACAGGATGTTGAATGTTTACGGATAAAGATTAGCTTAATAAAGGTAAGTTATGTCTTTTAAATTTATTTTTAAATAATATGCTTTAATTTTTTTAATTTTATCTTCTTTTTCATGACTCTATTATTGAGTCTATAAATTATAATAGGTTTTTTTGCTCTTTTGGCTCAGTTGGTTAGAGCGTCGGTCTTATGAGCCGAAGGTCAACGGTTCAAATCCGTTATTGAGCACCAAAAGCATTCATGTCCGAGTGGTCTAAGGAGCCAGACTTAAGAAAATTAAGATACCTGGTGTTTACGAACGCGTGGGTTCGAACCCCACTGAATGCATAATCAATATATAAATTAATTATAAAATAATTTTTAATATATAAAAAAAATGAATTTTTTATTACAATTATGAATTAGTGATATGAAATTCTTATCAACATGTATAACATAATTAATAATTTACATTCTTATTTAATCTTTGAAATTCTCTCTTATTTAATTGATGATTTTGATTTTATAAAATTTTCTATTCCTCCTTATCCTGATGATGTTACATTTTATTTGAGGTGTATAGGGATTGAAAGAAATTATGATTATAAATATGAAATGCTCATGATTAATAAAAATAATTATTTATATAAAAAAGTTTATTGTAAAAATAAATTATATATTATGAGTATTTCTTGTATTAAAAAAAAGAAGGAAATTAAAAATCGTTATTATCTTACATTTATGTCTCAGAATACAGAATATGTAGGGTGTGATTGTGGATATTTTGATTGTAGAGATAGTAGTTGTATGGATTATTTCTTGGAAGAAGATTATAATTCTATATATATTTCTAATGATTTAAATAAAGCTCTTTTATTATGGTACTCTATTCCTGAATTTACTTCTGTACTCAGAGTAAATAATCATTCTCCTATTTCAAAAATAATTAATAAAATGAACGAAAATTTTACTCCTTACTTAGGTGTTTAATGTTAAATATTTGAATATGAAACATATTCTGCTTTCTCGGGCCTACATCATGGGATTGTTTATAAAATATATTAATAATTAATTTTTTTTTGGTCTTATGGTCTAATGGTCATGACTGCGGACTTTGAATCCGCCAGCCTGGGTTCGATTCCCAGTAAGACCTGTGTAGATTAGTTTTCTTTTATAAAATTTTTATTTACTAAACATGTAATAACTAATCTTATCTTTTGCATATATAATAATTAATAATAATGACATAATTATAAATATATTTATAATCCAACTCCAGTGATGCCATTCTTTTATATTTAATTGTGATTTTTCACGATTCTTTTCATATAGTTTTAATACATTATCATAATCGCGATTTGTTTTTATGCCTATAACAATTGAAAGGAAAAATAAGGTAATTCCAAATATTTCTAAAATTAGTTTACTTTTTTTATCTTTAATTCTGTCGCTAAATCCTATTATTGTTATTCCAATTGATGATGCTAAAAACATATTCCGTTGCCCTGCTAACATTCCATCATATGCTAATTGTGGATTTATATATTTCATATTTTATTTATTTATATTCTTATTATATTTTTTTATTAAAGTTAACTGATACCCGACTGGCTCAATTGGATAGAGCATCAGACTTCTAATCTGAAGGTTACAGGTTCAAGTCCTGTGTCGGGTGATAAATACCTGGTTAGCTCAGTTGGTAGAGCGCACGACTTTTAATCGTGTGGTCGAGGGTTCAAGTCCCTCATCGGGTGTTAGACCAATTTAAT
>Ga0115003_10000839_pt1 | contig 27308 bp, 17 predicted proteins | sample ArcticOcean_MG_C_7_FD_88736 | JGI IMG/M metagenome (GOLD analysis project Ga0115003, IMG submission 88736) | Marine microbial communities from western Arctic Ocean - ArcticOcean_MG_CB11_88 | ecosystem: Environmental > Aquatic > Marine > Oceanic | place: Arctic Ocean: Canada Basin | collected... | reverse complement strand
GTGGATCCGAGGAGAAACAAACATCCCCGGAGCCACCGGCAGCACCTACGACCTGACCCAGGCAGACGTCGGGGCTTCGATCTCCGTCACGGTCTCCTATACCGACGTCGGCAGCACTCCGGAAAGCCTGACCAGCAGCTCCACCGGGCCCGTTGCGAACCTGAACGATCCGCCGGTGGGTTCGGTGACGATCGACGGTGTCGCGACCGAGGACCAGGCGCTGTCTGCGAACACCTCGGCGTTGACTGATGAAGATGGACTCGGACAGTTGACATACGAGTGGCTGCGCGACGAGACATTGGTGGCAACGACGCCGACCTACGTCCTCACCCAGGCAGACGTCGGGGCTTCGATCTCCGTCACGGTCTCCTATACCGACGGCGGCAACACTCCGGAGAGTCTGACCAGCAGCTCCACCGGGCCCGTCGCGAACGTGAACGACCTGCCGGTGGGTTCGGTGACGATCGACGGTGTCGCGGCCGAGGACCAGACGCTGTCTGCGAACACCTCGGCGTTGACTGATGAAGATGGACTGGGACAGTGGGTATACGAATGGCTGCGCGGCGAGGCTCTGATCACTGGGGCCACCGGCGGCACCTACTACCTGACCCAGGCCGACGTCGGGGCTTCGATCTCCGTCACGGTCACGTATATCGACACCCTCGGTATGGTCGAGAGCGTGTCGAGTGGTGCCGTCGGACCGGTCGCCAACGTGAATGATCCGCCTCCGGCTGTGCCGAGCATGGGGACGCTGAGCCTAATCGCGCTGGCCGCGGCCCTTCTCGGCTTCGGTGTACTTGAACGGCCACGGAACTTGCGCTGAACATCTCGGATGTTGGCTAGCTCCCGAATCGGTCTAAGAGTCACCGATCTCCGATACCTTGGGGCCCTGCTACTTGGGTAGTTAGGTTGAAACTGAGCTTGAAATCGCGATCCACGAGCCGATTTTTCAATTGGAAATCGAGCGGGACAATCGGAAGACGGCCGTCCCAGTCAATCACAGCCCGTAAGTCGAGGGTGTCGAAGGAGAGCCGGTGGCCGCGTGCGTCTGGGATTCTCGCTGAGAAGCCGGGCTCGTGATCGGTGTAGTGGAAGACAAGTTCACTCGACATGAGCCACAAGACTTTTTGACCAGGCGGTTCGCAATCGTGATCTCGGCGACGACCACCTTGAGCTCGTGGTTCTCGGAGCGCAGCGGTTTGACTTCGCCACTCGTCGCTTCGCGAACCGTGTCACCGGCGAGCTGCTTCTTGACCGCTTCGAGAAAATGCTTGCTCCAATGGTCATAGAGTTTTGCCGCGATGCCTTCAAGACGGCATCGCTCGCAGACGCTTTGTTCACTGCGCAGTCTCTCGATCACGATTCGCATCTTCTCTTCGGGCGAAAATTTTCTATGTGTGCAGCGGCCTCAGTGGATTGCTTCCGATTCTCTCAACCGAGCTTGCTAGAGCTCAAGGTCTTCTAATTCACGCGCGAGAGTGTTCGTGGCGTCGTTGCTGGTGAAGGTGATTCCGAAGCCCGGGGCTTGTTGTGCGGTGCCTTCGGTTGAATCGTTGGACCAACAGACTCGGCCTTGGATCTCGTGTAGTTCATGGCCGCTCGGTAAACGGAAGCGCAGTTTTACCGAGCTATCGAACGGCAAGTCGGACTCGGTCTCGATGAACAATCCGCCCGCAGAGATCGACGTCGCGTAGTCGCAGTGGATGCCGCCGTCACAGCTGTAGTCCACGAGCACGCGTAGGCCTTGGCGGCGAAATCGTCTTGTGTCGTCATGCGCGTGTGACATCTGCTTCTCCTCGAGAATTGCTTTTCTTATCGGCAACCGATTTGCGAAATCCAGGTTTGAACGACGGTGGCAAGTAATGAACGAGCCGGATTGTTGTTCCGAACTCGGTCGGAAATGTTTTCGTTTTCTGGAAGTGGGTCTGCCTTCATGTCTTCGGGGTCTGCGGACAGACTGAGGAGCGCGTGTCGCAATTCGCCCTGAAATCGGTCAAGTGCAATCAATGCTGCGAGTTCCTGAAGAGTGTTTCGCCAGGTTTCCCAGGAGCGGGTGTCGAGGTCGGCGCTCGTCGTTCCCTCAAGAGTCTTGCGCAGCTTGCGGCGCGTCCGGCGTCCAATGGTGCGTTCGAGCTGCTGAGCGATTCCGTCATCCAACTCCGCACCTTCGTCGCCGAGCGCGAGAGACGCAACGTGGGTCACGACCTGGCCGAGCAATTCGGTTGGAAGAACGTCGAAGCCCTTGGCGCTCAGTTCACACTCGGCTGCTCGCTGCAGATCCGAGAAGCCGCGTTCCTCGGCATGGGTTGGTTTATCAGTGGCTGCCATGTCACAACGTTCGATTTCACTATCAAGAGCATCGGCGATCTCTGCTGACACGTAGGTAAGCATCAAGCGGAGGCTCTCTCCGTGCGGGTCTGCCAGTTCGGCGTCGTTCGAAACTTCAAAGCTGATCTTTGTGGACGATTCAAGAATCTCATCCGGTGTGGCCTTACCCAGCGCGCGTAAAATCGTGAGCCCGTCCTTTCGGCTCACGATATCGCTACGTCCATCGCAAATCCGCAAGAGCGAGCGAATGGATGCATCTCGCGCCGGATCTTCCGCGAGTAACGCGGCGTGCTGTTTTACGGAATCTCCCCATCGCTCGGGGAAGTGGGAGAGCAAATTTGCAAGCGGCGCGATCGCACCGGTGAAGTCGGGATCAATCTCAACTGCACTTTCGTAACACGCAATCGCTTCTTCGACTCGCTCAAGCGGCCCCGCAAGCAATTGCGCGCGTTCGTATAAGACGACGGCGAGGGTCTCGCGCATGGGTTCGGGATGATTGCCGATGAACTCGCCGAGAGACTCAGCAGCGAGTTGCCAGTCACCGGTTTTGGTTTTCAGTTTTGCGTAGGCGAGTGCCGCTTCGCAAAGCGTCGGATCGTTGGAAACTGCCGCTGCGTAGTCGATCAAGGCTTCGCTGTTGTCGCCGATCTGCGCGCGGGCTTCTGCGCGAACAAATGAGAGTCTTGCGACCTGACAGGTGTCATTTTGATCGGCCGTGTCGAGTCCCTTGCTTGAAGCCTCGACGGCTTCGCCCGGGTGATCGAGATTGAGGAGCAATTCGGCCAGCATCGCCCATGCACTGGTGTTTTTCGTACTGGCTTCAATTGCCGCGCGTACGTGCGTAAGTGCAGCATCGGTTTCTTTGATGCTCTGTTCGAGACACGCGGCACGAAAGAGTTGAGCCGACTTCATCGTGTCATCGCGCTGAACTTGGGTCCATGCGAGCAGCGCGCCAATCGCTTGGACGGGTTCGTCGCGTAGTTCGTGGATGCGGACGATTCCTTCGTGGCCTTGGTCGATGTCGGCTTCGACCTCGATGGCTCGACTAAATGCGCCAAGCGCTTGCTCGAAATCTTCGTCGAGTTCGCGTGCTTCGCCAATGATCGCGTATTGGCGCGCAAGCTTCATGTTCTCGCGCGATAGCGCGATGCGTGCTTCGAGGACTTTGCGCGCTTCGCGTTTTTCGCCGGCTATGTATAGGAGTTCGCCGACTGCGTCTGCAGCTTCGATGCTCTTGGGCTCGAGCTTGAGTGCCGCCTGGAAGAGTTCGGTTGCGGTGGCGATGTCGTCACTACGCCAGGCTGCTCGACCTCCCGCAAGAGATGCGGTGATAAGGAGTTGAGTTTCGAGCGTCCTATCTTCGACGTTCATATAGAGGGTCTGCATTGCTGCCGCAGAAGCTTCGCTCCATTGTTCGAGGCGTTCGCACACGATGGCGAGCCGGGCCTGGGTTTCTTGACAATTCGTGTTGTGATCAGCGCCTCTCTTCAAGAGCTTGGCCGCGCGATTTGGGTCTTCTGCGTTGACCAGAGCTGCGGCTCGCAAGAGATGCTTTGCAGCGCTCGTTGCATCGCGGAGTTCGGCCGCTTCAGCCCAGTGATCCGAAGCTGCGTTAGCGTCGCCTCGTTCCTCGCGAAGGCTCGCCGCACGTTCCCAAGCGTCGGCGGCGCGAACATCCTTTTGGATGGCAGCTTCGGCGCGTTCGAGGGCTTCGTCCTTGCGGTTGAGATCTTCAAGAGTTTGGCTTAGGACGAGAATGTCTGCACAGCTGGCTGGGCTCCCGGGAGCATCACACCATTGGCCGAATACTTCCGCGAATCGATCCCAATTTTTATTCGTGCGATAGAGCTCAGACCATTCGCGAACACGCGGGAGTTTAAGCTCAAAGGCTTCGGCTGCGTTTTCGAATGCCTTGATCGCGCGATCAGTCTCGTCGAGTTTGTCCCGGGAAAGTTCGGCAATCCGCAACCATGCGCACTGTCGTTGCTCGGCGTCAGCACCGCCAAGCAATTCGATCTCTTGCTCGAAACGCGCAATCGCCTCGGTATAGGCGGCCCGCTGCTCTTCGATCTGCTGAAGGTTGTGAATGCTTTTGATGTCGTTGGGCTTGATATTCAACACTTCGCCAAATGCAGCGACCGCGCGTCGCAGTGCTTCATCGCCTTCGAGCTTGTGCCATGTGACGTCGCCAAGAATACGAAGAAGTTTACATCGCTCGTCTTCGCTGCCTTGATGATGTGCGAGTTCGCGGTCATAGCTCTCTGCTACACCACGCCAGTCGTAGAGTGATTCGGACGTAGATCTCAGGCCGAAGATTGCGTCGTGGTTGTCTGCGTCGCGCTCAAGCACTTGGCGGTATGCGCGTCGTGCTGCGGTGGGTCGGTGCAGGTGAACCGCTTCAAGCCTCGCGAGTTCCAACCATTCGTTGGTTTGGGCGTCGATCCGGTAGACACGGTTGTGCAACCGTCGCGCGAGTTCAACGTGATTTTTCTCTCGCCGCCAATGATCGAGGAGGGCGCGTTCTGCACCATCCAGTTGACTCGTTGACAAGGGTTCTGCGCCGTCCCAGGAATCGATCAGAGCGAGTAGGTGTTGACGTGCCAGTACTGGCCGACCGAGGTCGTGTTCGTAACGGCTGGCGAGTTCTCTGTGAAGAGCGATCCGCCGGGTATCGTCGGCGGGGTCGAAGCCAATGTTTAGCTGCACGAGTTCGGCTTCAACCGCACGCGCCCAACCCTCGAGGCGGCCCGATGCCTTCAGGGTTTCCTGCAGCTGGCAGATGAGTGGAAGTGCGTTGCGGGACTGCACGCCGAGGAGTTCGATGCATTGCAGGAGGTGCTGCGTCGCACGTTCTGGGGCGCGTAGGTTTTTGTGCCACAACGTTGCAGCTTCTACGTGAAGGGAGCCTTTCACCGTTGCGTCGGTGCCCGGACAGTGGATGCGCTTTTCGATCACTTTCACGCGATCCGCGTGGCGGCCGAGCACAGCGTACAGGCGGTCTAGATCGGCGAGTATTTGCGCGACTTGTTCGTGCTTGTCCGGTTCAGTGCCTAGATCAATTTCGAGTGCCGCGTAGAGCGTCTGCGCGGCACGGGCGGGTGAATCGAGGTGGCCTTCGAGTACGTTCGCAATTTCGCGATGCAGATCATGCCGTGCGCGGTCGTTGTCGACGAAAGCCAGTTGCGCTTCGAGGGCGCGCAACCGTGCTTCATGTCGCCCCGCTTCGCGGTGTATGTTCGCGACTTGGGCGTGCACACTTGCGTCTTCGGGGTCGAGCGCAAGTAAACGATCGAGCCACGGAAGCGCCGCGTCCTTTGAAATTTCGCGCGTGGCAACGTTGATTGCGCGTTCGATGATGTCACGGTGTGCGTCGGGACTGGTGTGTTGGAGTTCGAGAAATAGACAGTCGAGCAACTCATTCCATCGTTCCAGTTTTGCCAGGATGGTGGAGATGTTTTTGCGGACACTCGCGGACGAGGGATTAATGCTCGACGCTTCACGATATAAATCCAAGGCGGTCAAAGCATCGTCGAAGGGGCCCGCCGTAAGGTTGGCTTGTTGTTCGAGTAGTGAGGCCCGGGTGGAGGGCGCGTTGGTGTTTGCGAGGCCGCGCTCGAGTAAAACTCGTGTTGTGTCGTATCGTGCCTGATCTCGCGTGAGATGAAGAGCGAACACAAACGCTTGCGGGTGATTTGGCTGCGCTTCGAGAATTTGCTCGAACGCCGTAAGTGCTTCTTCTTGCTGTTCAAGTGGGCCTGCGAGAAGTGTTGCCCGTTCGAGGAGAGCGGGAATCGCAGCATCTCCGCTGTGACGGCCGGACTGCAGTTTCAATAGCTCGGCGAGGGGGCCGACATTCCCGAGTTTGCGGTACAGCTCACGGAGTGCAGATTGTGCGTCCAGATTTTCTGGGCACGCCTCATAGACGTCATGGTACGCGTCGGCGGCGACGGAAAATTGATTGTCTTCGCGTAACGTATCGCCGACTTTAAGCATCCAGCTGGCGCGTTCTTCCGTAACATCACACGCGTCGGCAGCGCGCCGCGCAAGCGCGACGAAGTCTTCGTGTCTTCCGAGGCGTAGGTACAGATCAGCCAGGGGCCGTGAGACCGTTGCGTCGACTCTGGCGTCAAGAGCCACAGGCTCAAGTACTGAAACTGCAGCTTCAAGGTTGTCCAGCATATCCGCCTCAATTGCGGCAATGCGCAGGCGCAGCGAGAGCCCCGTCGACGAGTCGGTCGTGTTCGATTCCGTTTGGGACAGGCATGCGTCGAGTCGGCTACGAAGCAAAGCAACCATTTTTTCAGGCTGGTTCTCGCGTTCATAAAAGTCGAGCAAAAACTCAGTGGCTTCGGCGTGCCCCGGGTCGATTGCCAGCAACCGTTCGTAATGTTTGCTTGCGCCTTGAGTCCGCCCGGGAAGTTTGGCGGACAATCGTGTGGCCCGGGTGCAGAGCATGGTTTCGCGTTCTGCGTCGAGATCCAATGCCAGCTCACATTCCGTCACACGCAGGACATCTTCGTTGCGGTCGACATCAGAGTACAAGATGGACAGGCTTTGCCAGATCGCATGGCGTTCAGGCGCGAGTTTACCTGCTGCTTCGAAATGCTCGATGCTACCGTCGGGATCGTCGAGTCGATCTCGACAAAGTCGTGCGAGTTTTTCGTGATGCGCGAGATCGGCGTTGTCGTTTCCGACCCCGAGGCGCTTCGTGAGAAGCTCGCGCAATGCTTCCCAATCACCGCAGCGGTTGAGCAGCTGTTCGAGTTGCGCGTTGGCCTCGACCGCCATTTCGGGCACTTCGCACGTGTTCGCGAGCGCGGTTAGTACGTCGCGGGCTTCGTCGAATGCGCCGAGGGTTTGTTCAAGGAGTGCTGCGCGTTCGAGGTTCATTGTGGCGCTGGCCGTTGGGTTCGACTCTTCGCGCGCCAATTCCTCAAGCAATTCGACCAGCCCTTCGGTGTCATGGCATAGTCGCAGAGAACGCTTGAGCCCTTCTGTCGCGATGGGATCGTTCGCGTCGTGTGCGCGCAGGGATTTGAAAAGTGCCGCCGCTTCTTCGAACTTTCGCAGGTCCTGAAGTAGAAGCTGCGCGCGTTTTGTGTCGAGAGTGCGCGCCAATGTGGCTTGGCTCTGCTCGGCGTGGTCCAAGGTCCCGCGCCGTTCGAGGAGTTGTTGGGCGAGCTCTCCGAAACGTCCAGCCCGTTCGAGCAATGCCTCGAGACGTTCATCAATGCCATTCGGTCGCTCACGACTTGGCAGCTTCGCAAGACGCGAGAGAATCACGATCGCGCCATCGAGGTCGCCGAGTTGGTCGACCAGTAGGTGGGCGAGTTCATCCTCTTCAAGGTTGCGCTGTGAAACGGGGAGCGCGTCTGCGAGGCGCCGCATCGTGCGGGCGAGTTCGTCAAACTCTCGCGCTTCTTTGTACAAGACCTTTAGAGACTGCAGTGCCTCAAGATGGTTTGGGTCATTCTCGAGGGCGGCCTGATACCACTTGGTGGATTCTTCATTGCGACCTGCGGTGCGATGCAGTGCTGCAAGTCGAAGTCGTACCGAAGTCTGTTCACTATTCGTTAGCACGCGTGCAAGGCGCTCGAGGGGACCCTGGAGTCTGCCGTGTTGTTCAAGTTTTTCGAGGAGTCCGATGATCGCTCGCAGCGTGTCGGGCTGATCGGGAACGAGTTCGTTCTGTTTTTCTAGCCATCGCAACGCGTCGTCGGTTCGTCCGCGTTCTTCGAGCATCGGCACCATGGCCGCAACGAGCTGACTGAGTCGTGTTCTGTCTGCTGTGATTTCAGCTTCGCGTTCGCAGATGCGAAGATAGTCATCTTGATTTCCCGAAGATTGATTGACCCGTGCCAGGGCCTGTATGGCTTTGTTGCAATTCGATTCAAGGGCAAGTGCGGCTTCGTAGGAAAGGACTGCAGCATCATTGTTTTCGAACTGTCGTTCATGCAGTCCGCCCAGTGTTACGAGAAAGCGTACGCGTTGATGTGTTGGTCCTTCGGTGCTCGCGCGCTCTAGTAGTGTCTGTAGCTCAGCCCACGATTCGCGTTTGAAGTAAAGTGATTCGAGTTTGGAGGCGACGCCTTCTGCGCAAGGATCGAGCTCGAAAGCGCGGTTAAGACTTGCGATCCCCGTGTCTGCGTCGCTCAAGTCCTCGAGATGGATGCGCGCGATTTCCGCCCGTATTTCACTTTCGGCTTGTGGGTCGTCGTGGGTCAAGGCTGCACGTCGTTCGAGCACGGCGACGAGTTCTTCGGTGTGGCCGAGCTTTGAAAGCGTATCGCTCAGGGTTTCTGCGATGATGATGTCATTCGGTGAACGTTCCTGCGCACGACGAAGCAGTGTCGCCGCCGCTTCTTCCTGTTCGGATTCTGAATATAAATCGGCAGACTCGAGTAAAATGCTTGTGGCGATGTCGTCACCGCTCAACGCGATCACTCGTTCGAGTGCGTTTGAAAGCGCTTTGCGGTTACCAGTGAGTCTCTCTAGGTCTGCAACTCCGTGGAAAACAGAAGCGTCGTCGGGGGACAGTTCGAGGGCGCGAGCAAACCAGAGGCGCGCGCCTTGGGTGTCGTCGAGTTTTTTGAGTGCAATTTGACCCGCCTCGACTGCGATCTCGGTTCGTTCTCGTGCGCCCGAGGCAATGTCGAAACGCCGGTCACAAATTTCTGTGGCGACCGCCCAGTCTCTGCGTTGCGTGGCGATTGTAAATAATGCGTCAGCGGCTTTTGCGCAGCGAGCGTCGTCGCTCAGCGCGAGACGAAAGCACTCGATTGCGCGGTCCGCTTGATCGAGGTGGTTTACAAGGACTGTCCCAAGTGAAACCAGAACCGGTGCGCGATCGGGGCCTCGCAGTCGGTTCGAAAGGCGTTCCCATGCCGCCGCCGCTTCTTGGTGATGACCGAGTCCTTCGTGAATGCGAGCGAGGCCTGTTAGCGCCACGCTGTGTTCGGGGGCGATGTCGAGCGCAGCTTGGTATTGCGCGAGGGCTTTCGTCGGATCGTTGAGTTTGCCGCTCCAAATGTTTCCGAGATCCGCCAAGAAACTGGCGCGCTCATGGGGTTCCATTTCGAGTTGACCTTCCATCTCGGAGGTCCGGAGAACGAGGTCCCACTGCTCACGCGTGGAGTAGATCGTGCGAAGTTGTCGCAGGGCAGGTCGGTTGCATGGATCGAGCTTGGCGACCTTCCAATAGATTTCGATGGCGCGGTCATTGTCGAGGCAACGCTCTTCAACGATTTGGGCAAGCCTGAACAAGATGGGAATCATGGTGGCGTGATCCGTCAATAATGCTGGCGCGGTAAGCCGGTGCTCGTAGAGCGCGACTAATTTTTGCCAATTGCCCGCCATGAAAAAATGCTCTTCAAGAGCGTCAAACGCCTGAGTGTTTGACGCGTCTGCCTGAAAAGCCAGCCGCTGTTGGTCCAGTATCGGGCTCACACACCCCTCCCACGGATAGAATTCTGGGTTTGTCCGTAGGTCGTATCGACGTAGAGACGCAGCTTCTTGACTGCGGAGTGAGAAGCCGCCCGAAGCATTGGTCAGCTAATTCAGGCAGTTAGATAGGAATTAGCAATAGGGGTGAATACCCAGCGTGCTATAAGAAGTTCTTCGCTCGATTCGTCCAGATCAGGGTCGAAGCAGCTTCCGTAGCCCACGCCAACGTGTTAAACCTCGGCGCCGAAGCTCCACGATTGGAACGTTGCGCCAGACAAATTTTAACCAAAGAAATGTGTTTAAAAACACACGTTCCTTAGGAGCCGACCATTGGCGAGCGAAGAGCGTAATGGGAGCGACCCGATTCGATCCCAACCCATTCGCACTCTGGCTCGGGTCGGCGAAAACCAATGCGAAGGTGGGACGAACTACCGAATTGTCCTCGAAGTGGAAGATTGGCCCGAATGGGGTGCAGGGCAGTTCGTCATGCTCTCGCCGGGGCCAGAAACCGCCGCGGTTCACTACGACCCGCTCCTGCCGCGTCCGATGGCAATCTTTGCTTGCAGCGGTTCGACTGGGAACCAAAAAGTTGTGGTTCTCTATAAGGTTGAAGGCCGAGGCACCCAGCTTTTGGCGGCCGCAAGGGTTGGGGACCACGTTCGCATGGTGGGCCCCTTGGGCCGTGGATTCGAGATCCCCAAGCAGGGGACGCATTCAATTCTGGTCGGAGGCGGGACGGGAACCGCCTCTTTATTTGGACTTGCGAGCGCCGCTCTGGCTGCGGGGCCTGTGACTGTCATCTTAGGAGCGCGCCGCGCAGAACTGCTGATGGCCACAAGCGATTTTGAAAAACTTGGGGTCGAACTGAAGATCGCGACCGAGGATGGTAGCTCCGGAAGCCGAGGACTCGTTACCGACGTCCTGAAACCGATGCTCGAAGCCACGCCAGACAGCGGCTCCGCAACCCGAGTCTATGCTTGCGGGCCGACGCCAATGATGCGCGCTTGTAGCGAACTCGCGAACGCAAGTGGCACGCGCTGCGACGTCGCACTCGAAAACCGCATGGCTTGCGGCTTCGGCGTGTGCCTTGGATGCGCCGTCCCGATGGCCGAAGGCGGCTATACACTGGTCTGTAATCAAGGGCCGGTCTACGACTCGCGCGATCTCGAATGGGCGGGCATCCCATGAAGTCGACTTCTTTGGACAGCGTCGATACCACGACCCACCTCGCCGGAATCGAGCTGCGGAATCCCGTACTCACCGCGTCGGGGACGTTCGGCTATGGTACTGAATTTAAAGCCTTTATGGACTTGCGGCGAATCGGAGGCTTCGTTGCTAAAAGCCTGACGTTGCAACCGCGCTTCGGAAACCCGCCCCCGCGCATCGGTGAGGTTCGCGCGGGGATGCTCAACGCAATCAGTCTCGAAAACGTCGGCGTCGATGCATTCATCGAAACGAAATTGCCCGAGATTCCGGAAGGCGTCCCGGTGATCGCGAGCCTGTTCGGAACAGAAATCCCCGACTATGGCGAGGTGGCCAAGCGACTCACCGGCGTACCCAAAATTGCCGGCCTCGAGGTCAATGCGTCATGTCCCCACGTGAAGAGTGGGGGGATCGAATTCGGGCAAAACCCCGTCGTTCTTGCCGAATTAGTCCGCTGCGTACGCGCGGCAACCGACGCCCCGGTTCTCGTCAAGCTGTCTCCAAACGTGACCAGCATCGCGGAAATGGCGAAGGTATGTGAAGCCGAGGGGGCTGACGGGATCAGTCTGATTAATGCCGTTCAAGCGATGGACGTTGATGTTCGAACCCGACGCCCGGTGTTAAAAAATATTCTCGGAGGTTTCTCCGGCCCCGCGATTTTGCCGATTGCTTTGAGAATGGTCTGGCAGGCATCTCAGGCCGTGAAGATTCCGATTTGTGGCATCGGCGGGATCACCGAGTCTGACGACGCGGTGAAATTTTTGCTGTGCGGCGCAACCGCAGTCCAGGTCGGGACAGCGAATTACAGCAATCCCATGGCCGCTGTAGAAATTGCGGACGGCATCGCGGCGTACGCCCGAGACGCGGGATTTTCTCGAACCGCTGATCTCACCGGCGCGCTCGAAGCCGAATGATTCGATTTCCCCCCGAGTTGCTATCGGGCCGACTTTCAATTAGCGTCGGCGCGCTTACAAAGGTTCTAGGTGAGAGATGGGGGCGTTTTTAGCGTTTTCGATCAACGCATTGCGACCTCGGATTGAATGAAAGCGATCGAAGCAAGTGCAGTGTCGAGCAAGGCCGTGAAAGTGGACGCGCGTCCGCTTTTTTTTATGCACGCAGTTTGGTTTCCAGATCGCTCGGCAAACTCCAGATTGGGAGCGCCGGGTAAGGTAAGTTGGCGAAAGATTAAAGGAAGTAAGGAAGTATACGAGTCAGGCGCGAAGAAGGAGCGGAGGTTTTCTGTGTACCACGACATTCCAGAAGACCTGAAGATGCTCATCGAGCCCATTGTTGACGAGTGTGACTGTGAGCTGGTGGACATCGTCCTGAATGGAAGTGCGAATAATAGAAGTGCGAACAAGAGCGCGGATCAAGGTACGGAAGGCGGTGGATCAGAAGGACTGGTTCGGATCGTGATCGACCATGTGAACGGAGACGGGCGAGTGCCCATGGGAAGCATTGAATCCGTATCGAGAGAAGTGGATGTCCAGCTGGATGCAGCGGATTTCATGAGTGGTCGTTATCGGCTCGAAGTCACGTCACCAGGGTTAGACCGAATACTGGCAAGGGAAAAAGATTTTATCGCGGCGACCGGTTCGGAGGTCAAACTTCAAACCAAGCGGCCGATCGAATCACGAAAGCGATTCAAGGGAACACTCAAAAGCTTCGAAAATGGCACAGCACTTCTCGAAGTAGACAACGCGGAAGTGCGGATACCTTTTGCGGAAGTGGAAAAGGCAAACTCGATTTATCAATTCAGTCGCGAAGACTTCGCCGGTGAACGAGCCGGCGAGGCTTCAAAGTGATTGAGTGGAGTCAAAATGATACTCGGTGGCAGTGGCAACCTAAAAAGAGAGATCGATCAGATCGCCAAAGACAAAGGCATCGATACGAACGAGATCATCGCAGCCCTCGAAGAGGCGATGGTCCAGGCGGCGCATAAGCGTCACGGTGCCGATCGAGAATTTGAAGCTCGCTACAACGACGAACTCGGCGAAATCGAGATCTTTGAATTTCGCGAGGTGGTCGAAGAGATCACAGACTCCAGCAGGCAGATCCTTGTTGGTCCCGCGCGCGCTGATTTCGATCCCGACGCAGAAGTTGGAGACGAAATCGGAGTAAAGCTCGATACCACGAGCTTTGGTCGCATCCTCGCGCAAACCGCGAAGCAAGTGATCATCCAGCGGATCCGCGATGCCGAGCGAGACAATACCTTCGACGAATATTCCGACCGCAAAGGCGAGATCGTCAACGGCATCGTGCGCCGCTTCGAAAAGGGGTCGCTCGTCATTGACTTGGGACGCGCTGAAGCCGTGCTTCCGCCCAAGGAACAGGTGCCCCGCGAAAACTATCGCCCGGGGGATCGCGTTCGTGCCTATGTGTCGGCGGTAACCAAGGCCACGAAGGGTCCGCAGATCGTCCTTTCTCGCGCTTGTCTCGAGATGCTTACGAAGCTTTTCGAACAGGAAGTTCCCGAGATCTACGAGCGTATCGTGACGATTGAGTCGGCAGCCCGCGAGCCGGGTGGCCGTTCCAAGATCGCAGTCTCTTCTCGAGACAGCGACGTCGATCCTGTCGGCGCATGTGTCGGGATGAAAGGCAGTCGGGTTCAGGCCGTGGTCCAGGAGCTGCGCGGTGAGCGCATCGACATTGTTCCGTGGAGTGCCGACGCGGCCCGCTACGTGTGCAGTGCATTGTCTCCGGCTCAGGTCTCCAAGGTCATCATTGACGAAGAAACGCAGTCGATGGACGTCATCGTTCCCGACGATCAGCTGTCACTCGCGATCGGTCGCCGAGGCCAAAACGTTCGCCTCGCGGTGCAGCTCACGAACTGGCGCATCGACATCAAGAGCGAAACGAAGATGCGCGAGATCGCGCGCTGGCTTTCAGAAGCGGTGGCGGTCGTCGACGGTTTGGGCGACCCGGAAGCAGAACTACTCTTGCAGCAGGGCGTGACATCCCTCGAAGACCTTTCGGAATGCTCCGATGAGCTCTTACTTCAGTTCCCGGGGATCGACGAAGCCAATGCAGCTGCGATCAAACAGCGTGCGGCCGAATTGATTTTGCGCCGAGACTCAGAAGAAGAACAAGCACGCATCGACGCTGTGGCAGCCGACGAAGCGGAACGCGAAGAAGCTGCACGGATTGCGGCGGGAGGCGCTCCAGCTGAAGCCGAAGCCGAAGAAACCGAAACGGAAACAGAAGCAACAGAAGTATCAGCCGACGAAGCCGACGAAGGCGACGCCGCACCGGAAACAGAAAGTCCCTCGGCCTAACGAAGGCAGTGGCGTAAGTCATTATGTTGAACACCGCAGGCGCGCGATGGCTCGCTGCGGCTACTTGGAACGGGCAATACATACTGAATGGCGAAGATCAGAGCGTATAAGCTCGCTGAAGAGCTAGGGATCGAAAAGACTGAGTTCGTCGAGAAGGTGAAGGCCTTCGGCATCGAACTTCGCGGACCGACGTCTGCTCTCGAAGAAGAGCAGATCGTGATGATTCGCGCAAAGCTCGGTGAAGCGGAAAAGTCGTCCGGGAAAAACGTCGACGAGAAGCGAGTCGTCCGCAAAGGCGGCGCCGCCGTCATTCGCCGCCGTCGCCGTGTCGAGCCCGAGCCCGAGCCCGAACCCGAACCTGTCGTGGTTGCGGAAACATCCGCGCCGGTTGCCGAACCCGAAAGGGATGGACCCGCCGACGGACCGCCCGCGTCGGAGGAGCCTGTCGTAGAACCTGTGGCTGCTGCCGCACCGGATAGTGCAACTTCAACTGCAGCTTCAACTGCACCTTCAACTGCACCTTCAAGTGCAGCTTCAAATGCACCTTCAAATGCGCCGACTGCGAAGCCAGCGCCGGTTGGAGGGGGTGCTGCCGGAGAAAAGAAAGACGCAGGACGCGGGGGGGCTCAGCAGCCTGCCGGTCCCGCCGGTACTGGCAAGGGCAAACAACGCAAGCGTGTGCGCGAAGTCGTCAATCTTCGCGAGCAAGAACAATTTGGGCGACAGATTACGAGCCGAACCGGTGGTGCCCCGCGACGAGCGTCTGGTGCGGGCGGAGGTGTCGTTAACCCGCGTCGCAAGCGTCGCGACGCTCTCAATCGCCCGGTTAGCCCAGTGGCCGCCGCGGATCAGTCGCGGATTGTTCGGGTGCCCGGTGAAATCGGGATCGCCGAACTTGCCAAGCAAGCCGGCGTCAAAGCTCCGCTGATTCAGGGTAGGTTGATGGCCCTCGGCATCATGGTTTCGGTGAACCACCGGATCGATGTCGAGACGTGTCAGAAGATTGCCGAAGAGTTTAAGTTTGAAGTCCTTGATACGGGCTTCAAAGAAGCCAAGTTCATCACCGTCATCGAAGATGTGGAAGAGAAAGAATCCGCTGGCGACGTGCGTCCGCCGGTGATCACCGTGATGGGCCATGTCGATCATGGAAAGACCTCCATCTTGGACGCGATTCGCAAATCGAAGGTTGTCGACGGCGAGGCCGGCGGGATCACCCAGCACATCGGTGCTTATAGTGTCGAAACGTCGCGCGGTGCGCTGACGTTCATCGATACGCCTGGCCATGCTGTGTTTACACAGATGCGTGCTCGCGGAACTCAGGTGACGGACATGGTCATCCTTGTTGTCGCGGCGAACGACGGCGTGATGCCGCAGACGGTCGAAGCGATCGAACATTGCCGCGCGGCCGAAGTGCCGATGGTTGTTGCAATTAACAAGTGCGACCTGCCCGACGCCGATCCGAAGACCGCGCGTCAGCGCTTGATGGAGCACAACGTGGTCTCCGAAGAATTCGGTGGCGACGTGATCTGTGTGAACGTGTCCGCGGCTACCGGCGAAGGTTTGGACCAGCTACTCGAGATGATTGCGCTGCAGTCCGAGCTCATGGAACTGCGCGCGGACCCGCTACTCCCCGCGAAGGGTGTCGTGCTCGAGTCGCTTATCGACAAGGGGCGCGGTCCACTGGCGACGGTCTTGATCCAAAGCGGCACGCTTAGCCGTGGGGAGACCGTGGTTGTTGGCACCGAATGGGGTCGCATTCGTTTGATGGAAGACAACGATGGCAAGCGCGTTGATTCAGCTGGGCCCTCGGCGCCGGTTCGTATCCTCGGTCTTTCCGCTGTCCCCGAACTCGGTTCCGTGCTCGACGTTGTAAAGAACGAGCGTGCGGCCAAGAGCGTCATTCAGCACCGCCTCGATCAGCTGCGAAGCGCTCCGAAGGCGTCGCGCCCACGTTTGAGCCTCGAAGAGTTCTACGCCCAAGCCGACGCCACCGAGGCGAAGGAGCTGAAGGTTGTTCTTAAGGCGGACGTCGCAGGCACAATGGAAGCAGTGCGCCAGGCGATCGAAGACCTTGCAACCGACGCGGTGAAACTTATCGTCCTTTCTGCAGGCGTCGGCGGCGTGAACGAAAACGACGTGATGCTCGCTTCGGCGAGTGGTGGCATTGTGATCGGCTTCAACGTACGTCCCGACAACGCGGCGATTCGCGCTTCGGATGCACACGGTATTGAGATCCGCGGCTACACGATCATTATGAACTTGATCGACGACATTCGTAGCTCGATGGCGGGCTTGCTTCCGCCGACGATCAAAGAAATTCGACTCGGTCGCGCCGAAGTGCGCGAAACCTTCGTCATTCCGAAGCTGGGTACGATTGCCGGTTCGTATGTGAACGATGGTCGAATCAAGCGAAACGCGAAGTGTCGCTTGATTCGGGATGGCGTGCAGATCTTCGAAGGCAACATCGCTTCGCTGCGACGCTTCAAGGACGACACAGCTGAAGTTGGCAACGACTACGAGTGCGGTATCGGGATCGGCGGTTTCAACGACGTCAAGGTTGGCGACGTCATTGAAGCCTTTGAACTCGAGGAGGAACCGGCAACTCTCTAACACTTGTTGCTTACCGCGGTAAATGCCGAGGTTTGCAGCCAGTTGGGGTCTTTGCATGGTCGTCGGTGCAGCGCTGATTGAGATCCACGTGCACGCTTCGCAATCTCTCAAACAGAAACGGGGTGTGGTTCGTTCGATTCAGCAACGGCTGCGCAATGAATTCAATATATCGGTCTCCGAAGTCGGAGGCCAAGGGACGTGGCAGCGAGCGGTTCTCGGCATGACGGCCGCCGGTTCCGAAGCGCTTCAGGTCAAAAAAGTATTGGAACGGGCGATTCGATTCGTAGAGAACATCCACACTGCAGAAGTCTTGAACTCGGACCTTGAACTTATGGACCTTCCCCACGAAGGGTCGGCGACTGACTCAGATTGGGACGCCTGCAACGACGCCTGCAACGACGACCCCAACGAGGACAACCCCGTGGACGAGGGCTAACCGGTGTCCCAGCGCACAGACCGAATCTCGTACCAGCTACGCGAAGAAATCGCCCGAGTCCTGCGGGAGGAAGTCGCGGACACGCGCGTGAACATGGTGACGATCATGCGCGTCGACACCGCACCAGACCTGAGTAACGCAATCGTGCTCTGGAGCTTGTTCAGTAAAGACGGTGAACCGGACTCTGACCAGCTTGATACGATCGAAGATGGCCTCGAGTCTGCGGCCGGCTTCATTCGCAAGCGAGTGGCAAAGTCTCTTAAAACACTGCGCCGAAGCCCGGCGCTCCGATTCAAATATGACCCTTCCCAGCGTTTAGCCGGGGAGACGAATGAACTCTTGCAGGAAGTCAAAATCGATGGCGAAGAGACGGAACAGTAGAAGGGCGGCTTCAGAAAAACCCGGACCCGCCGGGTTTTTGATCGTCGACAAGCCTCCCGGTCAAACGAGTCACGACGTGGTGGATGCCGCGCGCAAGTGGCTGGGGACCCGGCGAGTCGGCCACATGGGCACCCTCGACCCGCAGGCGACCGGCGTGCTCCCCCTCGCCATCCGTGACGCGACCAAGCTGATCTCGTTCGTCACCAAAGACACGAAGAGCTACGTCGGTGGCGTACGCTTTGGCGTCGAGACGGATACCCTCGACGCGCAGGGGAAGGAAACCGCGCGCTTTGATGGTGTACTCCCGACCCGCGAGCAAGTCGAGGCGGTGCTCGAGAACTTCCGCGGTAAAATTCAGCAAGTCCCCCCGATGTACAGTGCGGTAAAGAAAAACGGGGTACCGCTGCACCGGCTTGCACGCCGCGGCGAAGAAATCGAGCGAGACCCCAAGACGGTGACGGTCTCGCGCCTCGATCTCACAGCCTTCGAAGAAGGGTTTGCCGAAATTCTAGTCGACTGTTCCGCCGGGACTTACGTTCGCGTTCTCGCGGCCGATATTGGCGAAATACTTGGATGCGGCGCTCACCTCGAAAGTCTTCGTCGGCTGTCCAGTGGGCCATTTGACGTCACTCAGGCAACTCCTTTTGAGACTCTGACCGCAGAAGCGGAAGATCAAGTCGTAGACAAGCGGGTGATTTCTCCTGCAGATGCGATGGGCTTGCCCGTTCTGGAACTCGCCGACGAGGGCGCGCGCCGCGTGAGACACGGTGGCGATATCTCACCGGGCGCTCGGCTCAGGGCTGCCCCGGGGGAACGCGTGATCGCGGTCGACCTCAGCGGAGAGCTGGTCGGACTGCTCGAATTTCGGCCCGACCGGCGGCTCTGGCCGCTGAAGGTTTTCGGTGCCGAGATCGGCTGAGAAATCCTTTGCCACCAAGCAGTTGCGGCGCCTTGAGGGCTGCGTCAGACTCCGCCCGACTCGAGTGCCTCCCGGCGCCCGACGGACGAATTCGCTTTTACATTTCGCTTCCAAACAGAGCCAACCAAATACTCGGGATCGATTCCGGGTTCACTTGCGAAGCATGGTGTGCGAAGAGGCGGCTTCATCGGTGCCGATGCTCACGAAGTTCTGAGCATCGCCCAACAATTTTTGCAAACCGAACCTAGTTTGAACGTCATCTTTTACCCTGCATCTTTTACGAAAAGATTTGAATCGTCGAAAGCCTGTCGCGCGTACAACTGCAACGATGGCAACGACTTGAAAGGAAGTACCGTTGATTTCCGCCGAAGCAAAGAAAGAAACAATCTCGCAATACCAGCGCAAGGAAGGCGACAGTGGCTCGTCCGAAGTCCAGGTCGCACTCTTGACGCGACGTATCAACGAACTTTCGGGCCACTTTAAGGACCACAGTAAGGATCATCATTCGCGCCGTGGTCTGATTCACCTCGTAAGCCAGCGACGTCGGCTTCTCGATTATCTCAAGAAGGACGATGCTGAGCGCTATGTGGCGTTGATCGGAAAACTTGGGCTGCGCAAGTAGATCGCGCTGCTCATTTTTGTCGTCGCAAGATTAGTGACGTACGACCAAGCAAGTTTGTAAGAACGCAATACCCGTAGTTTGCGTCTATTTCACAAAAGAAGCGTTTTAATAGAAGAAGCGTTTTAAAGAAAGCGTTACAGGCGCAGCGTCGTAGAAAGCGGCGCACCTTTGCTCCCAAGGTTGGGAGCATCTAGCAAGACCATCAGTGGGCGCCGTGGGGGGCGTGCCGTGTTGGGTGTGGAGTCGGCTATATCCGAACGTGTTTCGACGGTTTCAGTAAACCTGTCCACGTTCTCTCACTAAAGCGCATTCGCGTATAGCTGATCCCGCATTCGATACGAACTCTCCTCCCAGCACGAAAAGTGCCTACACCAATGCGGACACCAAAGCTGTGTCCGCGAGGAGATCCATATCAATGCCTAGTTGGTTTAAAGAAACCACGGTGACCATCGAACTCGGTGGGCGCCCTCTAACAATCGAAACCGGACGCATTGCGAAGCAAGCGGCCGGTGCAGTCCTCGTGACCCAGGGCGACACCGTAGTGCTCGTCACGACGGTTCACTCGAAGCCTCGCGCTGGCATCGACTTCTTCCCACTGACTGTTGATGTCGTGGAGAAGTTCGCTGCAGCAGGGAAGATTCCCGGCGGCTTCTTCAAGCGCGAAGGTCGCTTGAGCGATCGCGAAGTCTTGAATTCTCGCTTTATCGACCGCGCGATTCGCCCGCTCTTTGAAGACGGCTACAACGACGACACGATGGTCACCGCCACAGTGTTGTCCGCGGATCCGGAAGCTCCTGTCGACATCCTCGCCTTCATCGGCGCATCGGCGGCACTCAGCATTTCTGAGATCCCGTTCAACAATCCAATCGCTGCCGTGCGCGTTGCGCGCATCGATGGCGAGCTGATCATCAACCCCACGCCCGAGCAACTGCCCGACAGCGACATCGAATTCATTGTCGCCGGTCATCGCGGCTCGATCGTGATGGTTGAAGGTGGCGCCAAGCAGGTGCCGGAAGCCGAAGTGCTTGCGGCCCTCAAGTTTGGTCACGAAGCGTTGCTTCCGATCATCGACACCATCGAAGACCTCAAAGCGCAGGTTGGCGTTGAGAAGATCGTTCCCGCGGCTGCCGAAGATCTAACGGAGTTGTGGGCCGACATTCGAGGCAAGGCCGAAGCGCGACTTTCTGAGGCGTATCAGATCAAAGAGAAGTTCGCGCGAGCCAAGGGCGTGAAGGTGATCGAGAAAGAGATCGTCAAGGAATACGTCGACGAATACACTAAGGCGCCGGTCGAGATTAAGTCTCTCGGAGACTACGAAAGTCGCGCCAATGGTTTGAAGAGCCTGACCCGGAACGCGAAGGACATCCTTCACGATCTCGGTGCCGAGATCGTGCGCGAGCGCGTGATGGCGAGCAACCAGCGCATTGACGGTCGTGGCCCGAGTGATATCCGACAGATCGCATCCGACGTTCGCGTCGTTCCGCGACCCCACGGTGTCGCGCTCTTTACTCGTGGCGAAACCCAGGCGATGGTGACCACCACGTTGGGCAGTGGCTTCGACGAGCAGACGATCGACGGCATGGGTGGCCGCTTCAAAAAGACCTTCATGTTGCACTACAACTTCCCGGCATTCTCCGTGGGCGAAGCGCGACCGTTGCGCGGCCCTGGACGTCGCGAAGTTGGACACGGCACGCTGGCCGAACGGGCCATTACGCCGGTGCTCCCCGAGCACGAAGATTTCCCGTACACGATTCGTGTGGTCAGTGAGACCCTCGAATCCAACGGTTCGTCTTCGATGGCGGCAGTCTGCGGTTCGACGCTTTCCCTCCTCGATGCAGGCGTTCCGCTCAAGTCACCGGTCGCGGGTATCGCGATGGGCTTGATCACGGACGGCTCACGCACCGTGGTGTTGTCGGACATTCTTGGCGACGAGGATCATCTCGGCGACATGGACTTCAAGGTTGCCGGTTCGAACGAAGGCATCACGGCCTTGCAGATGGACATCAAGGTCAAAGAGATCAATTGGGACATCCTGGAAAAGGCACTCGCTCAGGCACGTGAAGGCCGATTGCACATCCTGGACTGCATGAACAAGGACACCGAAGCCGAGCTCCATGGCTTGAAGCCCCGTGGCGAGCTGCATGACTTTGCACCGCGTCTTGAGGTCTTGTTCGTGAAGCCCGACCGCATTCGCGACATCATCGGGCCTGGTGGCAAGGTGATCCGCGCCATTCAGGAAACGACGGGTGCGAAGATCGACGTCGACGACAGCGGACGCTGCTCGGTCTTTGGACCGAACGCCGACGCGGTCAAGGTCGCGATGAGCATGGTGGAAGAACTCACCCAGGAAGCGGAAATCGGTCGGGTCTATCTCGCCAAGGTGAAGCGCATTGCAGACTTCGGCGCCTTTGCCGAGATTTTCCCCGGCACGGACGGCTTGATTCATATCAGCCATCTCGCCGCGGGTCGCGTCGACAATGTGACGGACGTGCTCAACGAGGGAGACGAGGTGCTCGCCAAGTGCATCGACATCGACCCCGCTGGTCGCATCCGGCTTTCGCGCAAGGAAGCGCTGGCCGACCTGGCAGCACGCGAGGAATAAACACATATGACTGAGGAAGGTACGCGCACTTCCAAAGGTCAGATTGTGAGCGACTCTCGCGAGTCGAACGATCATCGAGCCGTCGGTGCGCAAGCGCCGGCGGCTCGTGTTCGTTTGAAGCGATTGCCGCATGCCGAAGGACTAGAGCTGCCGAGTTTGGCTACACCCGGTTCCGCCGGCGTTGACCTGGCAGCCGCGATCGAGGGCAAAATCACAATTGCACCGGGCGGGCGAGACATCGTGCCCACCGGCTTCATGCTTGCCATTCCGGCTGGTTTTGAGGGACAGGTTCGACCGCGAAGTGGTCTTGCCCTGCGAAACGGCATCGTGGTTCCGAATTCTCCGGGTACCATTGACGCGGACTATCGCGGAGAAGTGAAGGTCATTCTGCTCAATGCAGGAACCGAGCCCTTCGTGATCAAACGTGGAGACCGCATCGCCCAACTCGTGATCGCACCGGTTGTGACGAGCGAGTTCTGCGAGGTCGAAGACCTGGACGAAACTGAACGCGGCGAAGGCGGCTTTGGTCATACCGGGCGGGAATAGGGCAGGGGGCAAGCATGACCGAAGTGAACGGCGGCGAACCGAGTAACACAACAGACGCGCCACCTGCATCGGCCGCTTCAGAACCCGCACACCCACAGCCCGCAACGCCACTCCCCGAATCGAAGAAGTCCAAGTCCAGCGAATTAATGCTTCGCTTGGTTTCGTCGGCGATCTTGATCCCGACCGTATTGTACGTGGTCCACATCGGCGGCCTCATATACCTCGGTGTTGTGATCGCGTTTATTTTGATCGCCCTGCGAGAGTTCTACGGGCTGATCGAAGACAAGGGCGCGCAGCCGCTCGTTGGGTTGGGGCTCTGCTTTGGACTCGCGGTTTCGCTGATCGCATACTTCGGCACCGAGTACCACACGACCTTGCTCATGACGGCGTCTTTGCTGGTCTTCATGATTGCCCAGCTTGGCAAGAAAGATCTGACCGAGTCGCTCGCGAGTATTTCGGGTACATACTTCGGCGTCTTCTACGTCGCATGGCTTCTTTCGCACGCGATTGTGCTGCGCTTCTTCTATGACTCTCTTATTTCGCGCTATGACGCGTTTGATGTCGAATGGCTGAAGATCGTGCCTGAGACCGGTGCCTTCTTTATGACGTATACCCTCGCGGTACTGGTCGCCTGCGACGCCGGCGCATACTTTGCGGGGCGCGCCTACGGCAAGCGAAAGCTGGCGCCGCGCATCAGCCCGAACAAGAGCGTTGAAGGCGCGATTGGTGGCTTGTTGCTCAGCATTTGCGTTGGCGCTGCGATCAAGGGCTTGTATGACTACGCGCTGCCGAATTACTCCGCCGCTTTTCCATGGGCGCTCGCGATAGGGTTCGCGCCGATCCTCGCGGTTGTTGGGATCGTTGGCGATCTCGTTGAATCGCTTCTGAAGCGCGATGCAAAAGTCAAAGACACCGGAGATCTACTGCCGGGGATGGGCGGGGTGCTCGACCGCATAGACTCACCGCTGCTCGGCATTCCGATGATGTACTACATGCTGCTGGCATGGGTTGAATTCAAAATCGGGTAACGAACCGACTTCGTGCAATTGTGAGACTTCATTTTCGCAGACTCACGGCCCTCATTGCATCGGAGAGATTTGAATGTCTCATCCCACGCAACAGAAGGGCTGGTCGCGCGTCTTCGGCGTGAAGCTATAGGGTGTCATTCATGGGGGACGGCTCATCTATTGGTTCCGGGCTTTACCGATACCGGCATGATCAAACCTTTTATACAAAAGCCCCGCCTTCGGCCTGGATGCCCGAGCAGGTCACCAACGCCCTCTTGGCTCGATCGAAAAGGGCGGCGTTTGAGGACTTCATGTCCAAGTCATTGGCGGTCGCCCCGCGCCGCGGCGTTCTGCACAATTCCAGTGTGTCTGAAGACAGCGGATAAACGTAAGCTCTCGCCAACCGGATGGTCAACTACACAGACGTACTGGCCGCGGTCGCATTCTTCGCAACTTCCGGTCTTGGCTTGGCGATCGCCGAATCCGACGTTCTCGTGGATGTTGCGAAGGTTGGATTGTGCTCTGGATTACCGTGGCGCAGTGCGCCGTCGTGATGCTCGGAATCCGGTAGCCGTGATGCCCGACACGCAAGAGCTACGATTTGCAACCGACGCCATCGCTGAACGCCACGATCAAAATCGTTCCGAGTACCGCGACGCACTCTTTGACAAATTGATCTCGTTCACAAACGAAGTGTGCGACGAGCGCTTACTCGCGCAGCATGCTTTACGACTCGATAGCGGAGCCCGAATCTTCACTGTACCGTCTTGCTGCAGTTAGCTTTCGTAATGCAGTCAGCGGCATTGGATCGGCCTTATGGCACGTGTGCCCTCTGTCGCGCAGAATTCTTGCGCTGTTACATCCGGTTCGGCCGCCCATCGCGCTACCTCCAGCATATTTCATTCAGCATGTACAGAGAGGTTTAAACGTGTCGCACCCCACATCCCCTGATCTCGACCCGGAACTCATCTCAGGACTGCTTGAGTCTCTTGCAAGTTGGGACCCGCGCGCGTCTGTGCCCCTCGCTCATACGTTCATGCGCGTGGGAGACGAAGACGCGCTCAAAGCGTTCGATGACATGGCACTCGCGAGTCCGGGTGCGGACGAGATGTTGAAGGACCGCTACCTGAGTCCGGCACCCGACGTTGCGTATCTGGCTGGCCTGCCCGACGGCACACTGGGTAAGGAATTTGAGCGCTACCTCACTTTGAACGAGCTCGATGTCAACCTGCTTCGCGAGTCGGCGTTCATCGAAGCACACCAAAAGCGTGGTGACGACGTGGGTCATCTGGCTGAGCGGGGCTTTCAGTTGCACGATTTGTTTCATGTGCTCACCGGGTATGACACGACGCCGCTTGGTGAGGTTCGTGTCGTGAGCTTTACCGTGGCCCAAGCTCCTGCGCCTTATCCCGCAATGATTGTCGCGAGCCGCCCGCTACAAATTTTGCTGTACCGCCCCCAATTGCTGCCGTTCATCATGGATGCGATTACGGAGGGCTGGGCGCTGGGTCGCAAGGCGAAGCCCCTACTCGCCGTGCACTGGGAAGAGCATTGGGAGCAGCCCCTCGCTGAGTTGCGCGAGGCATATGACCTCTTGTAAGTGAATGCGAGAAGTAAGAAGTGGTTGAGGAAGTTCAGAACCTCCCGTCGTAAGCAGGCTGCGTGCACAGAGGGAGCACTCGGAAGCGGATGACCATTCGTAGTCGCCGTGTTTTTGATTGTTGGTGCGGCCACTGCCGCAGTGGTCAGGGCTCAGGCGCCATGGCCAACGCCAACGACAGAAAGCAAGGCGGTTTTACCGAGCTGAAGAGAGCCGGCTTTGCAGGTTTGTCTGGGCTCGAAACACATTCACCGATACGGCGAGTTCGCTTATCTGCTTAAAGAGAGTGTCACCGTGGTGGCTGAAGAAAAACGTCCGGCGATGGTCACCGTGGGGCAAAGGTTCTTTGAGCCTGCCGGTGAATGGGGCACGGTGAGTACAGCTCCAGAAGGCGTTCGCTCTGTCGTGTTTTGCTTGCTCGAAGCGGGGCAGCACGCCGTCTTCCTACTGGACTGACGCCATGCAGTTTCTTTTGATCTTCTTGATGGATGCGTGCTCTGCCCGACTTGGAACTCAGTGACCTGTGCATTGGCGAAATGATGGAGTTCCTAGATGAACTCAACGAGTGGGGGCCGTTGCGTTTCGATCCCCAAGTTCTTCCTGACTCACGGGCTTTTTTTCTTTTTCTTTTTTTTCTTTTTCTTCTTCTTTTTCTTCTGGAACTTCCGCGGCGCCTTTTCTCGATCGTGCCACGGCTTCCCATCGCATTCGGGGTCGGCTCCGCGCGGGTCGGCCATGTCCGCACCTAGCACGGACAGGCCGCCGTCGAAGTCCGTGCCGAGTTTGCGGTCGTTGTTCTTGCCGTCTTGGCATTGGGGGCGTTCATTTGGACTCGTCGCGTCGAAGCAGCCCGGATCGTCGGGGTAGTCTCGCAACCCATCCCCGTCGTCGTCGTAGCCGTCGTTGCAGTCGGGGCGCGCGTCACGGTGAAGGCGTCGAATGAAACCGTCTTGCTTGGTGGTGACAAGTAATTCTCCGCTGGCATCGCGTGCGAAGCGCAGATCGGTTCGGAGTAAGAATCGTCCGGTGGTGACGTTGACAAGCTGCTGCAGTGATGTTGGCACTCCGTTTCGAAGCAGTCGAAGCTCGTAGATCGGTGCCGTGGTGCGTTCTTCGTCGTGGTCAGCCTTCCGCAAGTCTTTTTTGTCCGCATAGAAAATGCGGCCATTCACAAGGTCGCCAAAGACAAACTTCCCTCGTAGCTCGGGGATCGCGTCGCCGTTGTACTCGAACCCACCTGCGATCGCGCGCCCTTCTTCATGGTCGTACTGGGCTACGGGATAGCGGTAGGGGGACTCGTCAACCGAAGGCAGCGGCAGTACAACCCGTGGGTTTGACTCGACGTCGATCACGAAGGTGCCTTCGCGATCGGGCCAGCCAAAGTTGTCGCCCGCCTCGACGCGGTTGACTTCCTCTATGTTCGACTGGCCAATATCACTTACGTAGAGCTTCCCGCGCTTCCCCCAGGACAATCTGTGCGCATTCCGAAAGCCGTATGCGAACACTTCGGCGAGCGCTCCCGGTTCGTCGACGAAGGGATTGTCGTCAGGGATGCCGTAAGGGTACTGCGTGCCATCGCGATCGAACGGGCCACCAAGGGGGTCGATTCTAAGAATGGCACCATAGGGTGTGTCGGTGCGCTGAAGTTGTTCGGGCTCGCCAACCGCCACGCTTCCGTAGTCGCCGGCAGCAATATAAAGATTTGCGTAATCACGACTGCCGGGCTTGGCGCTGGAGTTGAAGGCGATCTCGCCCATGTTGTGATTCGTTGAGATTGCCGCAACCCGAATCAGTTCCCTTCGACTTCCATCGAAGATGTTTGCGGCGGGATCTGCGGCTTTCCATTCGGTTAGTACGCAATGTTGGTTAATGATTGAGGCAAGGGCGGGACCGATGTTCGCGGGGGCGTCGCCAATCGCCTCAATGTGAACGGTGTAGAAGAGCCCGTTGTCCGAGAACGCCGGATGAAACGCGAAGCTCACAAAGCCGGTCCCGATATTGGGCGCCGTCTTGAGTGGCACTTCGTTGGATAAATCGAGGTACGTCGAGACCTCGCTTCCCTGAATGAGGTGCAGTATCCCGCGCAAGTCATTGGCGAAGATCCGGCCGCTCTGATCCGGAACTTCACGAACGAAGTTGACGCGCGAAATTGGTGACCTAGTGGAAGACGCCGGCAGCCGCGCAATGTCTTCAATTTCTAAGCGGAGCCCCTGGTCGATGATGGGACCTGAAAGAGTTCCGGCGGCGGCGACCGTCGATACCATGAGCAAAACAATAGACAGCGCGGTGTTTAGATTTCGCAAAGTATCATTTGTCCTCTGCGGGCCAGCCGATTG
>Ga0115003_10000837_pt1 | contig 27327 bp, 20 predicted proteins | sample ArcticOcean_MG_C_7_FD_88736 | JGI IMG/M metagenome (GOLD analysis project Ga0115003, IMG submission 88736) | Marine microbial communities from western Arctic Ocean - ArcticOcean_MG_CB11_88 | ecosystem: Environmental > Aquatic > Marine > Oceanic | place: Arctic Ocean: Canada Basin | collected... | reverse complement strand
TTTTGGTTTCCGAGGTTGAGATGGACCAGCTTCATTTGCTTTTCGTTTACTCGGTTTAGAAGGACCTGCATGATTTTCTTTTGTTTTCTGTGGTTTAGAAGGATTTGCTTTTGTTTTACGTGGTTTAGAAGTACCTGTTTTTTTAACTATTTGTTCTATATGCTTACATGCCGCTGATTGATTTGAATTACTGTTTGAAAAGTTAAAGTTTTGAAATAAATTTGATGTATTTGAATTTGAACTATTACTACTTAATTCACTATTTTCTGCGCGTGATTTTCTAAATTCTTCTTTGAATAAATATTTTGCGAGTTGATATGATTTATTATTTCTTCTTGATTTTTTATGTAATCCAGTTCCTGTTTTAAAATTATGCAATTGAGCTTTAGATTTCATAAGTCCGTTTAAAAAGAATTGTTTATGATTTTGCATTAGACCTGATCCGTAAAATATATTTATTCCTTTCATTGAACAATTCATTTCTCTCTTTCGTTTTCTATTTTCTTTATTTTTAAGAACCATTAATAATAATAATAAATAAATGTTAAGCTTAAAGAAAATGTTATAATATATAAATGAGTAAAGGGATATTTGATCATATTGTTATTATACAAGATAAAACACTTACTGGTTCATGGAAACCAATTATATTGTTTACGTTAACGTTTTTAGTTGTAATTGGAGTTACTTTATTAAAGAAAAAAATAAATAAACAAGAATATATCATTGAAAATATTATTTCTTTTGCATTGAAAATTGCAGTTATTGCTGTTATTGTTAATTATATAACTGGAAAATTATTTACATCAAGAGAAAAAATGTATAAAGCAAAAGGTTTTTCAAACAAAAGTTCTAAGGGACAAGCGTATGCTGACGCGCGATTAAGTCAATTTGTTGCGGCAGTTGGTGGTGGTATTATGTAATGCGTTTAACAATTATATATATATTATATAGTATTTTGAGGTTCGCCTCAAGTCCTTGTAGCTCAGTGGATAGAGCGTTCGACTTCTAATCGAAAGGCCGTGGGTTCGAACCCCTCCTGGGACACCATGCTTACTTGGTCTAACGGTATGATTACTGCCTTCCAAGCAGCCGACCCGGGTTCGACTCCCGGAGTAAGCAAATTAATATTTAAATAATATTCTTATTCAAATATTTTTACTTTTATTATTATATTTACGAAAAGTGTATCAATAAAACTTGTTTAATTTTTGTTTCATATTAATACACATTCAATTATTGTTGTATGTATTTAATAATTGTGTTAACTCTAATTCTATAATTGGTGTTTGCTCAATAATTTCATCTACAATTTGTTGTTCTATATATTTTCTTTTAACACCTATTTTAATATTAAATATATCTGTTAATTTTATTTGTTTATTAATTTTAAAAATTTCTTCAATATTATTTTCAAAATCTGTTAATTTTAATGTACGCATAAAATATGTTAAATTACGAAATACACCAATGCCGTACACAATAGGGTAAAAATCTAAATTTATATAATCTTCTACATTATGTATTAATTTATTCCATAATTTTCTGTTTTTTATTATATCTTCATCCGGTATAGATTGATGTTTAATATTTTCCTTTACAAATGTTTCATGAAGGCCTGTTATTAACTGTTCATAACCAGAATTTAATTTAATTGGATTAAATGTATTATTACATCTCAATGGACATTTCACATTTTTTTCACTATATTTTATTAAACATGTAGAACATAATAAATGTCTATCTTCATCTAAAGAAGAACCATGAATATTCCATAAATATTTACCTTCAAATATATATTGACAAATTAAACAAGGAAAACTCATTATTAGTATTACATTACTTTTATTTACTTTCATTATACGTAAAATAATACTAATACAATTTCTTTATTTTTCTTCCAATATTTTATATCATCAAAATATGTATTATTGTTTCCGTACCAATTATATTGTGGTTTTTCAAAAATTTCATTGTACCAATTTTCAATGTTCATTATATAATTATTTTCCAAATATGAATTAAAATTCCTATTATAACAATATTGAAAATAAATGAAATTATAGTTAATAATGCTATAATATTATATATTCGATCTCCAAATGTGTTTTTTATATCAAACGATTCATAATTGTTCATTTATAATATATATATATATTGTATATTTTAAATAAGTTTCAGTAGTTTTATTTGTTTAATTTCCAGCTCTAATTTAGAAATAAGTAAATTCTTTTCGACAATCATATCAATTAAACGGCTATTTAAATTTACTAAATTGTCTTTTGAATAATTATGCATAAATTGTAAATTATTGTCTCTTGTCCGTTTTTCAAGAGGTGATTTTGGAGGAGGAGGTAAGTTATTTGGTAATTTTGTAACAATATTTAACCATTCTTGTTCAAAATTTGGTACTCTGTCTATTTGATTTATTTTATTGAAACTTTTTGATTGTCCTTTTAAATACTTTTTTATATCAGCATGTTTAACCAATGCTTCTAATTTAATTCGTTTATGCGGTGATGCTTGTAAACATCTTTGAATTATAACACGAAACCCACCGTATACTGATTTATCGACTTCAAATTTACAATTGTTAATTTTTTCTCTTAATTGATCAAAATTTTTACATTGAAATGGAATTCTTCCATTGTGAGTCATTTGAAATAAAACAATACCCATAGCCCAAATATCAATTTTATGATCATAAAATGCATGTTTCAATATTTCAGGACTCATACAGTATGGAGTTCCTACAAATGACTTTGTAAATTTCATATAATTATTTAAAATTTTACTAACTCCAAAATCAATTAATTTTATATTATCATGTGAATCAATTAATATGTTTGCAGTTTTTAAATCTCGATGTATAATATTATTATTATGCAGATACATTAAACTTCCGCATATTTGAGAAAAATATTTCCAAACGTTTTCATTTAATAATTTGTTTTTTTTAATATAATTTTCTAAAGTTCCTTTTGAACAATATTCCATTACAATACACATATAATCATCTTGAACAAATGCATTATAAAATTTTATTATAAAATTACTATTATGCTCTGAAATAATTTTTAACTCACTTAATATATATTTCTTTTGATTATTTGTAATTCCAATAAGATTCACTTTCTTCATTGCGTAATCTTTATTTTGATATGTAACATGATATACTTTACTATAGGCACCCTCGCCAATTTGTTTTATAATTTGGTAGTGAGACATAATTTATAAATGTTATATTATATACACATTGTATTATTTAAGCATTTTCTTTATTACAATTTAGGTCATATTTGTATTCAATCAAGTACTTGACCTTACTGAATTTCAAATTTATATTTGAATTTTCACTGCTTTTGTAAAATTCATTCGGAAGAATATCGATTGGATCAACTGATTTACATGAGTTGCCTAAATACTGAATTTTTGATACAGGAATACCATCGTCATCAATAGAAAATGAAGCTCGAGGAATATCAATGAATCTTACTTTCACATTAGATCGTTCAGAATAAGGTATATAATTATTTAAATTTTCCATTTCATTTGTAATAAGTTTTCCACCACCAATGTAGAAAACTGATAGTTTCGATGAACGATTAGAAACATCTGTATAAATATATTTTGTTAGTAAATCATTTTTTTCAAACCATTTCATGCCGACTGGTAGTTGAACTTCATTTAATAAAATATCAATTCTTTTATTTGTTTTCAATTGACACCAGCCTACTTCACAGTTTTTTATGTCTCCATCGCAAAATTTCTCAGATGTATCTTTTGGTTTGTATGCAACAAATTCTGTACCCTGAGGTAATGAATTCATCAGTTCATAAATTAAATGTGTAAATGAATCAGATTTATAAAGGTCACCATCCCAAATAATAGTTTGAAAGTTATTTTTCTTTATTACTTTTACTAAGTCTTGAATAATACATTTATGATGATAATCACTTGAGTTTTTAATATGCTTCCAAGAAATAAATTCTGAGAATCCTCGAAGCATAAGTGTTTTGCCATATTCTTGAAGGCTATCATTTGAAATAGTAATAGAATAATTCATCGTTCAATGTTTGTTATATTACTAATATAACTATTTCTTTAGGTGATTTATTATTGTTTTTCTGCTGCTTCTCTTGCAATTTTGTCAACACGTTCATTCATTGGATGTCCATTATGAGCCTTTACCCATCGCCAATCAATATGATCAATTTTTGCTTGCTCTTCGTCTAGTAATTTCCATATTTCTTTGTTCTTAATTGGTTTATTAGTTGAGCTCATGTATTTATTTTTTCTCCATTTATTCATCCACTGAGTTATTCCTTTCTGAACATATTGACTATCAGTATAAATAATACAATTTTTTATTTCATTTTTCACCAACTCTTGACAAGCGTTGAAAGCTGCGGTTAGTTCCATTTCATTATTAGTACTAACTGGGGAACTTCCCCATAATTGTGATTCTCCATCATCCCATTGAACAATAACACCCCATCCACCTCGTCCAGGATTTCCAAGACAACTTCCGTCAGTATAAACAACAACTGGTTTCGTGCTTTGGTCTTCTGCAACGTCAACTTCGATTTTTTTCTCATCATTGTTTTTAAGGTCGTATTCTTTGATTGCATCCACCATATCAGAATTCTTTCTTTTTGCCGGAATACCTCTATCCTTACACATAGATCTTAGTTCTTTTTGCCCAAGTGATTCAGTCATTTTAAAGTTACTTTAAGTATCAACGTTTGTATTGTTTAAGTGAATATAATAAAACTAATGCAATGAGTGAGTACATTAAATATGGTTTTGATTTTGGCATTTTTGTTCCTTGATGGTCTTCATTAGTTTCACAAACCTCAACGATATTGTCACTGTCTAAAGGAACAAATGGTGTAAAGATATCAGGTTTATCTTCAAAACGTCTTTCAGGAATATACGGCATTATAATATATTATATATTATTATGGGATGTACAAATGCTTTATTTGGACTTATGAAATCAGGAGATTGTTCTCCTGAATCAAATTTAACAGTTACAAAAGATCTTCTAAACAAAAATGTTAGTAAAACAATGAATGAAATGGAAAGTTCAATGACTACTAATATTACACAAGTAAATAACGCAACTGTAAAATTTGGTTCCAAAGCTGTATTAAAAAACTGTAAAGCTGAAATAAAACTTGACAATACAGGAACTGTCAATATTATAAATGAATTAAAAGAATCTCAAACTAAAAGTGTAGCAAATCAAATTCAAAATGATTTGGCTTCAACATTAAAGAATTCATTATCGAGTGAGGTTGGATTTATGGGAAATGAATCAACTGCAAAAATGAATACAAATACATCAACTGTTATAAAAAATATAGTGAGTAATGAATTTATATCAAAAACATCAAATGAAGTTTTTAATTCAATGACCCAAGTAAATAATGGAATTGTTGAGGTAAATGGAACATTTATTTTTGATAGCGGAATAAATCCTCTTCCTGTGTGTTTTGAATTAAGTATGAAAAATCAGCTAGAATTTGCAGCATCAAATATAGTAGATAAAACTATATCTGAATTACAATCTAATACAACTTTTAATAAGATTAATGAAACTATTGATCAATCAATGACACTGAAAGCTGCCGGAATAGACTCTTTAATATCTGCAGCATTATTACCTTTACTCGTAATGATGTTATGTTACACAGCAATTGCAATTGCTGCATTAAAATACGGAATAGGAGGTTCAGGTGAAGGAGGTTTAGAAGGTAATTCTGTAGCTAAGAAAATAGTTGGAATTGTTTTCGTTTTGATTTTGATAGTAGGTGGAGAATATGCTTATACTAAAATATCATCAGCTAAAAAAGAAATGTCAGATATAACTGTACCAAGTGCAGATGAACAAGAAAAAAAAATTATGATATATAAAGGTAATGGAATAACAAAATTGTTTGTGTCTTTATATACTAATGGTTTAAATAATAAATCTACAATGGTTGATACATCATTTATAATTGATGACGGGTATTATACAACTGATGAAAATGATGTTAAACAAACATTACAACTATATGTGGATAAAAAAAATGATGACTTAGAACAAATATTTGAAACTTTCGGTGAAATACAAACTGCTGCTGATATTGACAATGCATTAATGAAATTAACAACCGATGTTGGTATTTTGGAAGAAACAATAAAAAAACAAGAACAAAAAATAAGCTACATTTCTAGTGAGGTAGAAATAAAATCTTACAAGACAAATATAAATATAATAAATGAAAAGAAATTAAATATTAATTATTTAGTTGATATAATTGTGTTTAGTGAATTACTTATTATTGAAAATACACCAGAATTTAAAAGCGACATTATTACAAATAAAAAACCATCAGATTTATCTAAATCTAACATTATAAATTTTGATCCTATTCCAGCTGGAAATTTATCTCTTGGTAATTTTGGAGATATAAATGGTTTGCAAAGTACAGATGAATATATTACATTATTAGCTGATCACTGTTCAAAAGCTTGTTTAGAAAATGATGAGTGCAATGCTATGTATATTGAGAAATACAGTTGTTTAGATAAAAGTGATGAATGTGAGGCAGAAGAAGAAGTGAATAAAATGACAACATGTTATCTAGTAAGAAATGTTGATGAGCTTGATGAAGCATCTAACGGCATACATAAAATATTAACAAAAAAATAAAATATAATATATATATGGGCGGCACCACTTCAAAAAGTGATGATACTCTAGATGCCAAAATGAATGACAATTACGAAAATGTATACGACCTTAGAAAAGCAGCTGCCGAATCAATTTTATTAAATAAATGCGGAGATAAATGTAAAAAAGAAAAACAAGTATCAGCAAAAGTTGTTTCAAGAGGTGGTTTTAAATCCGATGCTACAAATGATTTTGATTATAGATCAAAGTGTGCAAACAATCCGAGTTGTGACGATGGAGATTGGGAATATGGTAATTTTAATTCCAATTGTGGTCATGCAGGTAGTCATGAAAGGGCCTTATGTTTGAAACCAAATTCATCAAAATTGCTTTATGCAAGTCAAGGAACAAATGTAGTAGAAGACAATAAAACAACACCATGGAATTACTATGCTTCGCTTCGAGATGATGAAACTGAAAATACAATTTGTCCAAAAATAGGTTTGTTAAGTAGTAATTACACGAATAAAGAATATAATAATTACGATGACGGAACTGATTTTGGGTCAGGGGATAGATATAAACAAAAAATACATGCAAATTTAAATTGTAATTATAATTTACATGAAATCAAAGAAGATGATTTAAAAAAATACAATGGAGAAGATATTTCAAAACTATTTCATCAAGATTTTAAAGGATCTTCTAAAACTGAAGTAGAGAAACATTTAAATGATGATTTGTATGATCCTATAGTACAAGAATGGTGTAAGTTACCTCAAAATTGTTTAAGTAAAACATGTACTGATAAATTTTCAGGAAATAACTTACAAAGCACCAGACAAGAAAGATGTTTAGAATATGCAGAAAATGATTTGCCAAAACCAGACGCATGTAACATATCAAATATAGGAGATGACAATTACGACATTTTTATGAATAAATACTGCGATTCATCAAACAAAACATTAATTAAATCACCAGAATGTTTCGAATGGGGGACACGTAAAGTGAAAGGAACATTTAATGAAAAATATAACAAAAATGTACGAGATTTTTGTGAAAAATATCCAAATGATTCTTATTGTAATTGTTATATACAAGCTAATTTTGATACTATGTGTAAATCTGCGGATCCTGTACCTGATGAAAGTGGTCAAATCAATTATCAGTACCCAACGTATAATGATGATGAACAAAATGAATTAGGAAGATTTTCTTATATAACAAATACACATGGGGATTTTGTAAAAGATACAAAAGGACAAAAGATTAATGCATCAGCATGTCAAGACATGCAACAACAATTAGATGTATATAATCAATATCGAAAGCCAAACTCTAAAACTGAATGGGAAAGTCCAATGTTTAAAAATGCGTATGATGCAAAAACTATGAATCCTATATGCACAGCAATTGCAGGTGGTACAAATACAAAGAGTGGGAATATAGGTTGTAGTCAAAAACAGAGTGATACACAGTTTTATGCAAAATTCACCGATGCTGAATGTAATGTTGATCAACAAAATTGTTATATAAAATTAGAAAACGAAGGTACCATAGATAATCTTTCAGCTGATTGTAAAAACGAACTTACAAATAATAATGATACCCCAGGTGATAACTCAGATGACACCCCAGGTGATACCCCAGACGATACCCCAGGTGATACCCCAGACGATACCCCAGGTGATACCCCAGACGATACCCCAGATGACACCCCAGATGACACCCCAGATGACACCCCAGAAGATAAATGGTATTATATTTTTCCAAGTTGGTTAATACAATTATTTGGAGGTACATTAAAAAAAGAAGAGTTTCAACAATATAATAAATACAAAATATTGTATTATGTATTAATTGTTGTATTATTTGTTCAGATTAGTACAAATAAAAAGTATTTGAAAAAGATGAAGTCATTAATTTCATAAATTCATAAGAAGATCCATATTTCCAGTTCCTACCTTAGACATTTTACCAACAATAATATTTTCAGTGACACCCTTCAAGCTGTCTGTTTCTGAAAATATTGCTGCTTCTGTCAATACATCTACTGTCTCCTCAAATGAGCACTTCATAAGTGGTCCTGTATTTGCTTTATTAATACCGTGTCGTGTAATAGCCATTATATCTCCTTTATATGTCATTGTATCTACTAATGTTAGAAAGTGTCTCATATTTACATAAGTTCCATCAAACTCGATTACTTTACGGAGCTCTGCAAGCAATAGAGACCGCGCTGCTTCAATTCCAAGTACTTCCAATACATTGTTAATATCATTTGTTTTAATTTGAGTGTAATCAAAATACTTATTATTCATCATAAGATCAATACAAGATCCATCTGTTTCAATTATGAAGTTGTCATTTTCATCTGAAATATATGTTTGTTTAATTTCACGAGATCCTTGAAGAATACATTCATGTTGAAGTTTATGACACATAACTTTGATGTATCTTTCAATATTAATATGTTCCATTTCTTCTGTTTTAATTATATATATATCCATCAATAGTTCTTTACAATTTTCATTATTATGATTAATATACAAAATATTTTGATATTGTTTAAGCATTTCTATAGAAATATCAAGCAATGATAGTTTTTTCTTTTGAAGTATGTCTTTATTAAAAGAATATTGAATGATTAAATCGCAATATTCATCATCATATTCGTCTGGAATATCTAAATATAAATTCGAATAATTATCATTTGTCTTATTAATAACTTTATACGATTCAACAACTGTTTTTAAATCAGTAAATTCGAGTTCTGCTGCTATTTTTTCAGCACATTCCTTTGTATTATATTCATCTTTTAATTGAAGAATCATACTTGGTGTTTTTATATTTTTTGAAACATTTATAATTTCTTTGAGTCTCGGTACCCCTAAAGTTGCATTCTTAGAGCTGTTACCAGCATTATGAAAGGTATTTAATGTATTATGTACTAATACACATGTATCAACCATGAAACTATCATTTCCAGGAACTGTAAAATCATAAACATATTCTTGAGGATCAGGTAAATATTCTAATTTTGTAATGGAATCCCAAACAACATCTCCATATGCAGCTTGTATTAGTATATTTAGTTTTTCTGTTATATTAATATTTTGTTTAGTACTAGCTTTTTGAAATATATCAATAAATTTTAATAGTGTTTGTCGCCCAATATGTTTTTTATTTCTTTTGAAATATCCAAATGTTCGGCTTTGACTAGGTAATTGTAATTTTTTACCAAGATCTCCAATAATGTTATGTAACTCTGGTATCATATCAATATCTTCTTTGTATTTCCCTGTCTTTTCAAAAAGTTCATAATTGTAACTAATAATTGTATCAAGTGCTTCTGATTTATAATCAGTTTGAATACCAATATTGTCTTTGAACAATTGAGCATATTTACGTGGAATATTAAGCTCATACAAAACCTCATAATTTCCAGGATATTTAGATTCTATTGTTCGATCTTTCTTCTGTTCAAGAAGAACTCCAAAAATATTAAAATATGCTAATAATTTGCAAAAATCATTTAGCATATTTTTATTCACAGAATGAGATCGGATATTGCATTTTGGGGCATGAACATTTCCATCTCCATCCCAAAATCCTGAAATAATTCCGCTCATAAATTCTAAGTTTGAGAAAAATACCCATCCTGGAATAGTTTTGTTGTATGATCCTGTTTTGAAATTATCAAGAAGAAATTTCGCAAATGATTTCGAAGAAAACAGGTTGTCTTTTGAAATATATTCTTTTCCATTTATATATCCATATTTGTGCCGTGAACTATATTTTAGTTTATGTTGAGAACAAAATTGTTTAATATTTTGTTCAAAAATTAGATGTACTTTTGAAATATTGATTCGGATTCCATTCACATTTCCATCTGCTAAATATGCTCCAATAATCCAACCAAATTCTTTTGTTAGTTTATGTCCTGCATATTCATGTAATGGATTTTCTATTTGCGGAATATATTTTGCAACAGGAATACGATGTCCTACTTTCAAATCTGAACCAAGTATTGGTACAATTTTATTTTCAGATCTTTTCAAAAACGAATGACTTAATGTTGCTGTTGTTGTTCTTCCTGAACGTGTTGTCACTTTTACCATACCTCCACGCGCCTTGTGTCTGGAGATTTCGCTAATTCGTTTCCAACTTGTTTTTTCTTGATCTGACACACCAACGATATATATATTTTCTTTCAACGGTAATGCAATACTATCATTTCCTAAATCAATAACATTTTCTGTATTATTTTCTATTTCTTGATCACAAAAACTACCCATAGTTCCTTTGAAATAATATCCATTTTTCTCAGTAAGTATCATAGTCTCACTAAGTTGACACAGTTGTGTAGTAACTTCGCCAAGTGACTGAGCGCTTGTAGTTCCAACCATTTCACCAGTAGAAATCAATGATCTTTGAAATTCATATTTGATACATTCTAATAAATCAGTAAATGCTTCTTTAGTAAATTTATACACTTTTCTAATTTGCTTGCTTGAGAGTAATATTCTAAGCATCGAATGGAGTACATATACTGAATTATAATTGAATTTATCTAGTACAACATTTTTTCCTTTATGATGATAAATTGTCAATAATTTTAATGTTTCACATAAATTATCATAAATAAATTTTGGTGATAATCTGTCATATCGAACAGGGTATTTTATTGAAATAGATTCTAAAATTCTATGAATATGAACCGGGCTTTTTAATGAAGTACATTTAATATTTTCTTTTATATCATTTAACTGAATGATTTCATCTTTTGGAGTTGAGCGTTCTATAAATCGGTCTGCGAATTCTTTGTCTGTTTTCCATAATGAAAAATTTTCAGATATAAGATACGTTGCATCCATACCATCCTGTCCATACACAAATTGAACTACATCGCCGATAGAATTTCTTAATGTTTTATCATAAAAAATTTGGAGATCTTCCATAGCTTTTACTAGTCGTCTTTGTATATATCCAGTTTCACTGGTTTTAACAGCGGTGTCAATTACTCCTTCTCTTCCACCCATTGCATGATAGTAGAATTCAGATGGAGTCAAACCTTTATTATATGAATTTTCAACAAAACCTTTTGCAGCAGGACCAATATCATTTTCTTCATAATGAGGTAAAACGCGATTAGTATATCCTAGAGCAACTCTTTTACCAGCTACATTTTGTTGTCCGACACATCCCATAATTTGTGCAATATTCAAAATAGATCCTTTTGATCCACCTGTAACTGTTGTTTTAATATTGTTTTTTAAAGTCGTATTCAGTTCTACTTGTCTTCCACTTTGAGCTACGGCATTATTCAGTACTTGATTGATTTTTGCTTCATAAGAAGATTGTTTTAAATTATTTCTTTTGCCAATTGTAATAATTTGATTAACTTTCTCTTTTGCATTATCAACAATTTCTTGTACAGCAATATTTGATTTTTCATTAGCAAATATATCACCGGCCCCAATTGAAAATCCGGTCTCTTGCAACCAACAATTTATTAGATACTGTGTTTGAGAAATAAAATCATTAGCTGCAGTAGACCCACAATCAAGCCATGTAATATGAATTATTCCTCCTTCAGTAGCTCCAATTGATTTTTTACAAATTTGACCTGTTAATAATTTACCATTTTTAATAAAAACTTCAGAATCATTAACAGAAAATGAAGTTGTGTCTTCTGGCATATGTTGAGGAGTAAATCGATGAAGATTAATACCAGGTAATATCAAATCAAATACTTGCTTACCAGTCCATAATTGTTTTGGTTTATATATAGTAGGTTTAGGTAAGTTGAAATTTGGTTTTTTTAGTTTCATCATAATATTCATGAAAAGTTCTTTCGTTATAAATGTATCTCTTGATGTTATTTTAAATGTACCAAGAAGTGCGTCTTGAATAATACCAATAATAGGTTTATTACTCTGAGAAGATATAATGTTATTTTCAATCATCATTATTTCTTGAATTTCTGCTTTTGATTGTTCCGATTGCGGAACGTGTATATTCATTTCGTCTCCCGACACTACCAAGTTCAACTAGGAATTTCCTCCTAGAATCATTACTCAACCCTGTTCTACCAGGATTCACGCTCTCGCGTGGGACTAGACTGTATCTTAAGCAAACTCAGATTGATTAGATCTTCATTGTTCACCCACACCCGTCACGGAATAATTAGCACCCATCAGCTAATTATTCACCAGTCGTTGAAGCTTCACCATATCCTATCATAGCGGACTTAGGTGATATAACTGCGGATTGCCCAATCCCTAACATTGTTACCATTGGGGACGGCTATTAACCGTGTTCCCCGCTTATCGTTTCCAATAAGGGGTGGTAGTTAGGGCTCTAAGGGGTTTCCCGCTTCAAGGTGTGTCGCAATATAATTATATTTTTGGAAGTATTCTGTAATGTTATCTTGTATTTTATTGTGAATGCAAAATTTTTGAATTTTTAGTTCTTGAAAGAGTAAACTTTTTGGATGTATATTATCACTTTTTGATATATTGTCAGACGCGTTCATTGGATATAAATTCTTCCAGTTGAAACAAATTGCTATATTTTCACTATCTTCTAAATCAAATTTATTGATCGGGAATACATGATCAATGTGCCAAAACGATCCATAATTATCCCAATTCATTTCATAAGTAAAATTTGATTCAAGCCATTTTTTTATAATACCAATATTAGTTCCGAGATAAGAACTTGTCAAATCGTTTTTATTTATTTTTTGACGAAGTCTTCTGCTAAGATTGCCCCGTAGTTTAGAACCAATATGATTGTCCCTGTAATTTCTTGCAATTTGATTTATTTTTTCTTTATTGTTTTCACAATATTTCTTATATTTTATTGCAATAACCGTAGCATTTTCTTTTCTATATTCTCTACATCGTTGATTTTCTTTTTCTTTATTTTTAATATGCCAATCTCGTTTACATTGAAGATTACATTCTAAGCAATTGTAATTTGTGACCGATTTATATTCATCATTTGTTTTCACTTCATTACATTTTTTACATTTTTTCATTCTAATAACATTACTTCACATATTCTTAAATATATTTATTATATCACTAGGAGGTTGCACGCTTTTCACGCCTCCTGTTTCCGACAGAAATTTATTTTAGTTTTATGGAAGTAAAACTGCTATGAATTTGTTTATCGAAGTCTGCGTTGTAAGGATCAGTAGCACTAAGATTCATCCGAAATGTATCAAAAGGCATAATCCGAGCTTTATGTCCCATCATTGAAAACTTATGAAGTGACGGTTGGCGATTGAAGACCACAAGATCACCATCCTTGAGGTGTCGTTCAACTTTATCTCCTATTTCTATTTGGACAGGATAGTCTTTCTTCACAAATCTCAAGTCTTTTTGTTTTCCATCTTTTGTAAATACATATTTAGCACCAGTGACACCACATGAGGTAACAGGTCCATTATTTACATATTCTTGTAATTTTTGAATATTAAATCTATTAGCTATTTCGGGATAAGTTAATGTTTGTGCTATTTTATGTGGAATTCCTAACTCATTTAGATCAATATTTGGTTCTGCTGTAATTACTGTTCGTCCGGAAAAATCAACTCTTTTCCCCATTAAATTTCCGCGAATACGACCTTCTTTTGCTTTTAATCTTTGAGAAATACCTTTGATTGGTCGCCCTGTTCTTTGTGTTGATTGAGGAATTCCAGAAATACCATTATCAATAAATGTTGAAATATGATACTGAAGAAGTGAAATTAATTCTTCAGTAACGCCTTCATTATTATTATTATGTTGTTTTGATTTAATTAATGCATGATTTGTTTTAATTATTTCAACGAGTTTGTAAGTAAGATCATCTTGACTCTTTATAGAAGAATCTATTATAATAGATGGTCTTACTTGAGGTGGCGGAACAGGGAATGCTGTAATAATAAAGTCAGTTGGTTTTGTATTTAATGAAAAACCTAATTTGCAGTAATCTTCTTTTGATATTTTTTGAAAAATACTATTTATATGTCTCATAGATAATAATACAGGTCCGTTATCAGTTTGTGTATAATACTTGAAGTTGTCAAATATAACTTTTGGTGTTACAAAATCACAATCAGTACATTTATGTTTATTTTTACAACCGTCAACTGTTGCTTTAAAATATTCTTTTCTTGATTTTAACACATTAATTTCTCTATTAAGAAGTGATGAACATTTCAAACATACACATTGTAAAATTTTTGTTATATATTTTGTAAATAAAACATTATAAACCGGTTCATCTAATTCAATATGACCGAAATGTCCTGAGCATTCTATTGCAGTTTGTTTACATGTTTGACATATATATTCTCTGTTTATTGTTCCTAAACGTAAATCGCATAATCCATCAGCTTTTGGAACACCTTTATCGAATAACTCATGAGATGTAACATTTAATACAGAATGTTGTCTTACATCTTCTGAATTAAAAATTGAAAATTCAATTTGTTTTATATCACTCATATTAAGTGTTTATATTAATAATAGTTTTTATCTTTAAGTGTGTTTTAAATATACATATTAACTGTAAATACACCGTTGTATTCAGGAATATGAAGTGTATCTCCATTGTATAATTCTTTACAACCAGTTTTTCTAAGACATTGTCTATCTTTAATTTTTAATTCAATTTTTATTTTACTTTCATCATTTGTTATTGTATAATAATTCCATGTGTTAGATCGAACGTGTGTTCTTCTTCCATACAAAGGGAGAATTATATTACTATCATTTTTATATAATACACCTATTCTAGTAAATGGTTCAATTCTTTGTGTATTATAATTAAAAAAAGGTTTTTGAATTATATTCTTGTTTTTATCTTCAGATTTTGAACTTATTGTTTTATTTAATATAACAAAAAGAATAATTAAAATTAAAATAGTGTTTATATGTTTCATTATTATAATATAAGAAATAATGTTAATAATAATAAAGAAAAATTTATTATATTTAAAAAATAATAATATGTAATGCGTATTATTCATACATACCAAACTTACACGCACATTTATTTTTTATTGAATATAACAGTTTTGAATTAAATCCAATACAATTAATTCCTTCTTCATCCTTATTTAATACAATATTTTCATTACATATTGTACATTTTTCTAAAGTTAATTCAGTATATATTCTGTCTCCTTTTTTCAATTTTAAATAACTATATAATTCTCTGTTAATAATTAAATTTTTCTTTGCTCTTGTAATTGCAACATATAATAAGTTGTATCCTTCAATAGCTGAACGCGATTTATATACATAAATTGTATTTAATGAAGTAATTAATGGTATAAAGTCATCGCTTAGTTTAACATTATCATATTCTAATCCTTTTGATTGATGTACAGTTGATAAAATAACATCTGCTTCTTCTAATGGTACAATTTTAATTTGTAAACTTTGATATTTTTGAATTAATTCATTTGTACCATATTCAATCCACAAATTAATTCTAGTTACCCACTTGTAATTATTTAAATTTTGAAAATGTATTTTTGCTTCATTTACTGTAGAAAATGGAAGTTTTGAAATATGATGCTGTATACCGTTATCAATATTATGAAAAGCTTGTACATATTGTATTTCTTTTGTGAAGTTATATTCTTTCCCTAATAAACAGCATGATGTATAATTATTTAATTCAAATGCTTCTTTTAATATTTTTATGTTTGATCTGGCAATCAACGTATATTGTTTTGATTTTTCTTCAAGTTGCGAAATGTTAGTTAATATATTTGTTTTTAAATCACATGAATATATTTTCTTGGTTTCGTTTTTAAATTGATTTAATATCATATTTGACAGATGTGATATTTGGTATCCATATCTAAATGATTGTGATAATGTAAACTTTTTAATATGTTTCGTTTCATGATTTTGAAACGGATTTGCAACATTTCTAAAGCCATATATTTGCTGATGAATATCACCAACCAAATATCTAATTGAATGTTCTTGACATTTTAAAATACTTAACATGCATTCAGTGGCATCTTGAGCTTCATCTAACATTATGATATCATAATTTAGACGATGTTTTTGTAATTGATACATTTTTAAATACGCATCATGAGGTACTTTACATTGTAACGTAATTATATCATTCCATAATTGTGAAGCTTTTGTAATATAATATGTTTCGTTACTTAAATTTAAATTTACAGAGTGACATTCAGATATTTTTTTAGACGAAGATGAAAAAAATGTTTCTAATATTTTTTTAATTATATGTGCATCTTTATTATCAATCATAAATCGATTTTCGATGAATGTTAATGTTAATTTACCTATATTAATTTTTTTATCTGGATCAACTTTATTTAAAGCTAAAGAATGCATAGTACAAATATCGGTATTACCAATACCTGTAATATATTTAGCATTTTCAACTAAACTTTTATTAAATGTTAAATATAACACTTTTTTAGATGAATTATATTTTGCTATATTCATTAATGTTGTAGTTTTCCCTGTTCCAGCAAATGCTTGTATTAAAATAATATTACCTGCTACATATTTAAAATTTATTATATCATTTTGTTCTTGAGTTAATCCTTTTATATTTTTCATTCTTTCGCTATGAAATCGTGATAAACACCAATCAATATCATATTGAATTGATTGAGGATATGATTTTCTATATTTTGATATATATTCTAATTGATTATGAATAACTTCATAAATTTCAAATATATTAAATTTATGTAAATTAATTTCTTTAATATTTTGATATAAACTATGTATATCTGAATGTAATTGTTTATTACATAATTGTAAGTTTTTATAATCTTTTACTTGTAAATAAGTTGTTATTTTTTTTATTACATTTATAGGAAGATCATTCATATAATATATTATAGTTTCTTCTTTAAATATACCTGTATTTCTTCATAACCATATTTTAACATTTCATTTATTTTTTCTTTATCTGGTAAACATAATTTATCAGATAAACTTAAATTATTATTTGTTTCTTTCAATACAAATATATTTTCATCTGTTAAATTTATAGTGTTTTCGTATAGCAAACTACACTGTTTAAAAAATATTTTTAAAATATGTGATACATATTCAGTGAGGTTTATTTCTGACGATATATTTGTTATTGTACTATCTAATGATAAATATATACCAAGTTTATTGTTTTTAGAAATATTTTTGAAATACTCCCATGATAAATTGTTCATTACAAGTCCAGCATCAATATAAAATTCATCATTGAAAACTTCCTTTTCAAAAACGAATGGTATATTAATACTCAAAGATAAAGCTTTTAAAATTGACATATTAGGATGAGTTTTGTAATTAAAATATACAACTTTTTCTTTATTTAAATTAAATGATGAAATAACAACTTCTTTTTTTGAGTGTTTAAATAGTTCTAAAAATGTTGGTGTTATTTTAAAAGTAGTTTTCAAAATATTTTCAACTGTTTCAATAATATATTTCTTTGATAACAAGCCATACTCAGTTATAAACAAATTTAAATCTAATTGATCTAGATTAACACTATTTTGTAAGTATTTTATATTATCTATAATAATATCTACAGTTGTATAAGATAATAACACTGCAATTACAGCTCCAATTGAAGTTCCTAAAATAGTTGTTACATTATGTAATTGATTTGTTTCTTCTAAATATTTTAAACTGCCTGCAAACTTTATTCCAGACGATCCACCTCCGCTTATTGCTAAATGTGTAAGCATTAATTTATTATTATTTTTAAACTTTAAATATTGCAACTACGCAAAATAGTAATAGTTTGTTTAGAACTATTATTAAAGTACAACATTAGATCTTTTTAATACTTCTTTTTCAGTTGATTCTTCTTTCTTTTTTTCAAAAACGAACTTCGTTAGTTCTTCTGCCTTCACAGGATCATTCAAATACTCCGACATCCATTTTGTTAAATGTTCTTTGTTCAGTGAAGCTTGAGCTTTCTGCTTCTTCATGTGCAATATCCCACTTTCTCCCAAGTTACAGATTTCTTTTTCATTTTCTTTCATAAACAGAATAATATATTGAGTAAGTTGTTTTTTACGTTTGTTTCGTTCAGCTACAACTTTTCTATGATCTGCTAACTGATCATTTATCATAACCCATTCTTTTACTGCTAATTTAAATTCTTCCGGATTTGGTGCGCAAACTGATTCAGTATCACTCATTTATTATAATATCAATGTTATTTTTTATACTATTTTCCTCATCGTGTTGTATTTCTGTTTTAATATTTATATTTATTGTATCATAAATATAATACAATACTGCATATAATAAAATAATAATAATGTTAACATATTCATTAGTAAGTGATAAATAATCTACTACAGTCGGAACCATTATAGAACAAATATTTAAAATATAAATTCTACCGTTTGTACTGTATTGTAAACATAAAATATATAATATAGGGAATTGTATATTATTAGTAACAGAAATTAACATTATATTCGATTTAACAACAAATTTTGACACAATCAAAAACAAAGGTAATAATAACAAAAAATATTTAATATAATTTTTATATGCACAAATGTTTACACACAGCTGTAAAATAAATAAATAAATATATGATGATTTTTTTATTATTTCGGTTAAAGTATCAGAAATATATAAAAAATTACATACAATAGAATATGAAAATATAATTATAAATTTTTTTGATAATAAATCAAAATATTGAGTGTTGTAGTATGTTTTTGTGTCATTAATTTTAAAATTTAAAATTATTAATATAATATTTAATAAACAACTAATATGAACTAACTGATTTATACTTATTTTGTTTTTAATGTAATTTATTATTATTTCTGATGCGTTGTCAAAAATATTATAAATACTACTTAAAGTAATAAACGGTTTCAAAGAATTTCTATAATTATATTTTATACACATTCCATTCCATACTGTTATATTCATTAGTTGTTTGTATACAAATTTATAACTGTAGTAAATTTGTTTTCTTAAATTTAAATATTTATTACAATATAAAAACAATATTGTGAATACATGCCAAATTATATTACAATAATTATACAATACTTTCGTAATTATAGCACAATATGATAATGCAAAAATAACATTATATAATGAATATAAAAAATCTGCTTTAATAATATCATTAAATATAATTTCATTTATTATTGTTTGAAGAAAAAATACAACTGTAATTATATATATATTTAAATTTGTAAATTTCATACTTAATATACGTAATAAGTTATTATATTTCTTTTTTCCACATATTAATATTTGATTGCTTATCAAGATCTGTTATTTTTTTCTCAATTTCATTTTTATCTTTTTCAAATTTTTTGATTTGATCATCTGTAAGGAAATGAATTTTCATATCCAATAGATAATCAAAATTTTTATCTACAGTATTAAATTTATGAAATTTCAGTTTTTCAATAATTATTTTTTTTACTTGTTTAAATACAATTAATTCTTCGTTTACAATCATATCAATAAATTTTATTTTATTTTGTAAAATGTTTAAATCTCTATTCATATTTTTTAACATATTTTCCTTTCTCATTGTATAGTATTTCAATCGAATTCCAACAAAATCTCTGATTATTTCCTGAGGTGTATTATATTTTTTCATATTACCATTTTCATCAAAAAGATGCATATTTGTTGTTTTCATGTTTTTTGTAAGTTTGAAATCTTTCCATATATCTTTAATTCTTTCTGGAAAATATTTTATAACAAATCGTACAGTTGTGTCAGTACTATGATTTACATATGATTGTACTTTATCATCAAGAATATCTTCAAGAAATGATTTATAATCTTGAGTCCACATTCCAATTGGTAATTCAGTTATTTCAATAACATTGTTTTTTATTTGTGTATATTTACCTTTCACCAAAAATGAATCGTAATTTTCATTTGGTTCAATAGTTCCAGTAAACCCATTATACCAAGGTGTTAATTTAGGCATTTCTTTTCCAGTTAAAACACAATTAATAGAATTTTTAATATCTTCTGGATTAAAACAAGGTATATTACAACTAAATCCAGTTCCAATTCCTTCAGCTCCATTTATTAAAATCAATGGTAATGTAGGCACAAAAAAATCAGGCTCTATAGAAGTTCCATCATCATTTAAATACGTTAGTATTTTATCATCATCGTTATTAAATAGTTTCAAACAAATATTTGTTAATTGACTAAAAATATATCTTGGACTAGCTGCATCTTTCCCGCCTTGTAATCGAGTTCCAAAACCACCATTTGGTTTTAACAAATTATAATTATTTGATCCAACATAATTTTGGGCCATATTTATAATTGTTGACATCATTGAAGCTTCTCCATGATGGTAACATGTTTCAGAACTAATATATCCTGCAAGCTGAGATACTTTTGATTCTTTATTATTTCGTTTTCTCATTGCAAATACAATTTTTCTTTGTGATCTTTTTAATCCATCAATCATATTTGGAATAGAACGATCACAGTCTGCAATTGAAAAGTGAATTAAGTCTTTATTTATAAATTCTGGAAATGTAATTGTTTGTTTTTCTTCTCCGTATTCTATAACTTCATTTCTTACTATACCATCTACAATCCATTTTTTTCGTTTATCTGCATTTTCTTTTTTAAAAGCAAGTAATAAATTTTCTTCACTTTCTTCATCCCAAGAATATTGAACAACATTTCTAGCTAAATCTTTAAAATAATCTTTCGCTTCATCTGCTGTACTTGTACCCAGACCCTTATAATATTTTACATTCCATCCAAAAATTGAATTATGTTCTTTCCATTCTTCAAAATCAGTTTGAGTATAGAATGAAACCATCTGATTTCCTTTCTTAATTTTTAAAATTGGTGTAATCATAGCTGTAAAAATCCCTGTTATATTAACCAATGATGGACATAAATAGTGTAGTGCATTAAATATTAATCCTTTTATATGAGATCCATCATGATCAGCATCAGTTAAAATCAATATTTTTCCGTATCTTAACTCTTTTGCAGATGTATATACTTTATCAGTTTGGATTCCAAGAATTTGCTTCAAGCTATTAATTTCTTCGTTCTCAAGTAATTGTTTAACTGTTGCTTCACGTGCATTTAACAATTTACCTCGCAACGGAAATACACCATATAATTCTCTTCCAACAATACTAAGACCGCTAATTGCAAAAGTTTTAGCTGAATCACCCTCTGTTAAAATCAAAGTACAATCTGCTGAAGAAGAACCACCAGCTTTTGTAGCATCATCTAATTTAGCAATTCCTTTTATTGTCATTTTTTTCTTTCCATCCGTTTTAGATAATTCTCTTTGTTCTTTATGCTTACTCAAAGCCAATGCATCATCTAAAATTCCAAGTTTTGTAATCTTTTTAACAAAATCATCTGTTACTTCAAATCTCGATCCAAAGCTTGCATATTTTGATGTACATTCAGTTTTAGTTTGCGTATTAAATACTGGATTTTCAATAGTACTTTTTACAAAAATACTTAAATGTTCTTTCACAAAATTGCTTTTAATTGTTTGTTTTCCTCTATAATTTTCAATCAGTTTTGAAACAACTCTGCTTGCAACTGATTCTACATGAGATCCACCATCTAAAGTAAAAATCCCATTTACAAATGAAACTTGTTTAAATCCATTTGGAGAATGACATACACAAACTTCCCATCTATTTGTTTTTTCAAAAACTCGATTTGTATCTTTTTTATTTCCAATATATAAATCAACATATTTTTCAAATGATTTAATATTTAATTTTACATCATTATAATATACATTAACTTTATCATTAGTGCAAGCGCATGCATCATATGTTCGTTTTTCAATTAATGCTACTATATTGTCAGTTAGCTTTTCCATTTTAAATTTTTCAAAATCCGGAAAAAATATAAATTTAACATAACCTTTTGCATTTTTACACTTTGTAATTTTTGGCTTATGTACAATACGCATATTATTTTCCCACACTTGATTATATTTTTGATGAGTTTTTATATCAACTATTTCTATTTCAAAACGTGTTGAAAATATATTTGTTAGTTTTGCTCCATACCCATTTCTACCACCAACCGTTCTTTTTTTACTATCATCATAATTTGAACTTGTTAGCAAACTTCCAAAAATCATTTCCGGAATATATACTTGTTCTTTTTCATGAATTTCAATAGGTATTCCCTGACCAGTATTCATGCAAGATATACTCTGATTTTCTATATCTACATTTACTTTAATACAATCTAATAATGGATCTTGTGAACTTTGATCAATTGCATTTACAAGAATTTCATCAAATATTTTATAAAATGCAGGTACGAATTTAACAGATTTTTGTACCATGCTAGTTTTATCATCTGATAAAACCCAATATGATTCAGATGTATGTTCTTCTATTGAACCAACATATGAATCAGGTCTTTTTAATATATGATCTAATGGTGTATATTTTTGATATTTCTCACTCGAAGTCATATTTATATATATACTTTATACAAGTTTTATTCTTTAAGTGAAATTTAATTTAATTTAATTTTACTTTTTCCTAAAATTGCATGATCATTATATTCTGGATATTCTATTAATTTAATATGAGTTGTATGTTCAAATGTATCCCATGACATACCATTTTCTGGACTAAATTTATAATATTTTACTTCAACATCCTTATCGCTATTAAGTGTATATACAATAGATTCAATATTTGAATCCAATACACCAACATTATGACCATTTATTTCAATAATTATATCATTTTTCTTTAATTCTGAGTTTTCTAATTCCTGTGTAATAATCTCACCTCGAACTTTCTTTTTTGCCATATTGATATTATGATGAATAATATCTTGTAATTTTAATTGTTTTGATTGAAAACCTATGTGATACTTTTTAAACGTATTTGCTATTATTTCATTTGATACATGTTTAATATATTTCCCTGTTACACCGCCGCTGCAATCCCGATCCATAAACCAGTTTATCATACCTATTATAAATCCATTTTCGTCTAATATAGGACTTCCAGATGTTCCTTTATTAACATTTACATCAATTACAACAGATTCAAATACTTCATTTGATAAATATTTTTCAAATTTTACATTTCCTATATGACAAATACATTGAGCAGAATCCGCGTGATTTCCTAAAATATAACACACATTTCCCGATTGTGTTTTACAATCATCTGAAAATGATAAATAATTGAAAATATTATTTGATTTTATTTTTAATATTGCTATATCAGTTCGTTTATCTATATCAATTAATGTAGTTTTATAAAGCGTATTATTTTGAAGAACAGTTATGCTTTGTGAATCTAAACAGTTATGCCCAGATGTAATTACATACCCATTTTCATTTATTATAAATCCTGATCCATATGAATAAACATCATTTTTAATATTTGTTATTACTGTTACTATACAATCATTATATTTAATATATATTTCATTTGCTTTCATTATTATAATATTTAATTTTATTAATAAAATTAAACGGTTACTCTACTAATATATCTAACTTTTGTAATTTTTGTTAAATAACGTGCTGATTGAATATCGGTTTGAGCTTCATATAATTCGGTTGTTGATTCTCTAAAATAAAATGTTAATCCACCTGCTTTAGGTTCAATTGCCCATAAATGTCCTAAAATCATTGATTTGTCATTTAATGAATCTCTATCTGGACTTGTAACAGTTGGTATAGTAAGAGTTTGGATTTTATTTTGATATGTAAATACAAGTTCTTTATCTTCATCTTCTGGAATGATTAATTCATTATCATCATCTAATGTGTTATTAATATCCGTTGTATCTGGATACCATATTGACCAATCAGAAACACCTAATTGTCTTTCTTCATAATCTATATTTCCATAATTGTCTCCATCAAATAATTGAGATTCTTCTGGATCATCAAAAGGCGTAATAATTGCTAATATATTATCATTATCATCTTTGATTTCTAATACACCATCGCTTCTTGGATTAAATAATGTTACTTCAGTATTTAATTTTTCAGCAGTGTATTTTTCTGAAATTGAGTTTCTAAAGTAAAAAATCAATGAACCATTTGCAGGTCTTACTGCCCAGAGATTACCTAATATAATTGAATTCGTATTAAGCTCGTCAACACTTAATTCTCCACTTGGAGCCTGCAGAATAACATTTGATAAAATGTTGATTTGTTCATAATAAATTCCATTATTTAAATATGTAAAAACTAAATCTTTATTTGAACCAGCAGTTTGTGATGATGGATACCATATTGACCATTTATCATTAATTATTTTCTCTTTTCTATTTTGTTTGAAATCAGATGATGCGACAGTGTCCATTACTGCTCCAATACTTGATATAATTTCATTACTTTGATCACGAACTTCCATTCTATCTTCTGAAGATACAGTAAATACCGATGGTTCAATTATTTCGTCGGATACTGAAATATTACTATCACTAAATACAATTGGACCAACACCTAGAGACGATAATGTCATTATAGTATTTTTATCAGTATCACCAGATTCATCTTCAAATAATATATTAAAATCAACTGTTACTTTAACATCAGATACAGTTGTTCCTGTAATAATATAACCGACTTGTTTTACACACATTCCTACTATTTTTCTTTGGAAACCATTAATTAGTTTTACAAATGATGAATTAAATGTATTAAAATCTGAATCATTTGTGTAAATCCAATTACTAACATCACCAGTTACCATCAATGATTCTCCATTTGCTAATGTAAATAATGCATTATTATTATTATTTACTTTCCATGAAGCACCTGCGCCAAATATTGAAGTTATGTCATTCAATTCACTTGTTACTTTTGCAAATGTATAAATAGCTGATTGTGGAACTTGTGGAAGGTCTCTTCCATAATTTGTTTCATCAACAATATTAAACATTTCACCTTGCACTGGACTATCCATATGAATTTTATAACCTTTTGTTCTTTCCATATTAAATGGTAAATCAAGAACACCGTTTTCAATTGTTGAAAAATTCTTTTGACCTTTAATGTAATCAGCATTTTGTAAAATTGTTGAACTTAAAATTTGACTTACTGGTTTAGATCCTTTAAATGGATAGCCTATCCAATTCCACTGCTCACTAAGATATAATGGAATATTTTCGGTTAAAGGATATGCGTCATAAATCCAGGTAGTATCAGTTGTCATGAATAATTTGTATGATCTGAATGTTTGTAAAGTATATGCATTTGATGTAATATCAAGAGTACCAATCCAGTTTCCATCTTCATCTCGTTTTGCAAAATGTCCTTGTGTTTTTATTTGTGAAATAGCTTCAAGCACTTGTGGTCTTTTACCTTTATTTGTTAAAATATCACTAATTGAACGTATTGTATTATCATCCTTAGATTCTGTATTTGTTAAATAATTTGAAAACCATGTCCAGCCTGCACCTAAAAATTTATTTGCTCTTCCAACATTAATAACAAATTCTCTGTATTCATCATTTACAAATACAAAATCTGCGTCAGGAGAAAGATCATAAATCATATTTTTTGAGTAAGGCCCATTATCAGTTTGTTTAACTACACTTAGTGACATATCTGCTTCGGTTAAAGTGTTACTATAAACCATGATAAATGCTTTTCTGTCAGGTCTAACAATTGATAAACCTCGAAGCTGTCCATTTACATCACTTGCTAAAATAATATCATCTTCATCAAGAACATGTAATGCATTAAATTTTACTTGAATACCCATTCCCGCATTATACTCGTATTGAGTATAATCAAATGTAAAATTCAAAGCATTAGGTTCTTTGTAGCTCATTTTTACATTTAATGGTTTAGTTATCAAACGTTGAACTGCTGTACTTGCAGTTAATGAATTGATTTTAGTTTCAATTTCAGTTTTATCAGAGATTTGTAATACAACTGGTTTCTTTTCAGTACCATAACCATCTTCATTAAAATTTTTACATTTGTAATCTTCACAATTTAAGTTAAAAATTGTTTTGTTGGCGCTATTATAGTATTTATAAGCAATTGTATTACTATTATGATCTCCAGAATATACCAAAAATGGTAATTTACTAACATTCCCATCCATTTCATTCCATCCAACTACATAATTTGAAAGTTTTGCAAAATTTTCATTATTAAATAGAGAATCATCAACTGCAAATACAATATCACCTTTTCTTGTTATTTGTTTAGTTCCTGAATTACTTTTAATTTCAACAAACATACCCATATTTGTGTATTGTTCATGTCTGTTTGGTGTTTGTTTCACTGGCTCATCGGTTGTTCTTTTAACGCTTGTTTTCACTTCGCTTGTTGCTAATTTACGGAGAGTATCAATTGGATACACAGCTTGACGTAATCCTGAACCAGCTGTAACTGGAACGGTTGTATCTTCATCTGTATCTTCAGATGTATCTTCAGAGGTATTATCAGGTTCATCTTGAGAAATATTTCCTTGATTCAGAAACCAACCAGATGAACCACTTGTTGATGTATCTGCATCTTGATATACTAAAAGGGGATTATCACCAATATAAAGAAGTCCATCTCCATTTTTTGGTGTTCCATTTGGAATTAATTTAATATTATTGAATGCGGCGTTTTGAACCCTTTCAGCCATGTTTAATGTA
>Ga0115003_10000834_pt1 | contig 27413 bp, 24 predicted proteins | sample ArcticOcean_MG_C_7_FD_88736 | JGI IMG/M metagenome (GOLD analysis project Ga0115003, IMG submission 88736) | Marine microbial communities from western Arctic Ocean - ArcticOcean_MG_CB11_88 | ecosystem: Environmental > Aquatic > Marine > Oceanic | place: Arctic Ocean: Canada Basin | collected... | reverse complement strand
AATTATTTTCATTTAAAATATCTGACATTATACTTAAAGGTTTTAGATTAAGAAATAATGATATTTTATTAATTTCCTTAGATGGTTCGGTAACTAATGATTCAAAATCTATCACTATGAATTGTTTTTTATCTTTATATTTATTCAAGCCTTCATAATTTTTTTTAAAACATATATATATAATTTTAATGATTCTTTCGAGTGGTGTTATATCTAGATATTCTTGTTCCCAACCATGACAGTATTCTGGAACTGAATCTGAGCCATAAGAGATTGTAAATTGCATTTCCGTTGCATCCGTACCTATCCTCTCCCCAAATCCATTTGTATGCCATTCATGAATAAGATCAACTGGTAATCTATTTATATACACAAAACTTACTTTCTTGCCGAAAGAATCAAATATAACCTGGGGTCTTGACATTAAGTCATGCGTGAATGTGAGAAAAATTGGTTTTTCTTTCTCAATCTTATCAATTATGCTTGTAGCATTAGGATTTCCATGCTGTACATAATCTGGCTGAGAATGTTCTTCTCGATTCTGTCTTTCTATATATATGTTTGGTGAATGATAATTATTTAAACCAGTATAATCATCTGGTCTTGTATTAATATATCTTCCATTCATTTGATCAAATACTTGGACATCCATTTGTGTCCTAATAAGTGTCACAGCCATATCATCGCTTATTTTTTTATGATAATGAGCTAGAGACAAATGTTCTAAGAAATAATAGTATTCCAATTTTTCAACATTCTTAAAGCCTGTAAGTATATGGCATAACAAAGTCTTCCCTGCGCGCCCTACGCCATCAGCTATCAATAGCCGTGACAATAACTGTTTGTTTCTTGCGAATTTCATTTATTTTGAGTAATATTAATTATTCAACTAAATGTTTTAACTTCCAAAGTTTATATTGATCCTCTGGTTCATAACCAGTTATTTTTGCACCAGTCTTAGACCAAATAGTATCTCTTCTGTATTTATCGACAACATACCAAAACTCTTTTTTTGTTATACCAAGATACTCTAAAAATTCTTTCCAATATTTTATTGGAAACTCTCCATCATAACGCCTCACTAATGCTACAGCTTCTTCTCTATTAATATGCCCATCTCTTACTTCATGTGCTGCATCATACGTGGCCCTACAGATTCCAAATTTAATCCAAGCCATCCACCAATGAAAACCATCAAGCTTATCATCTATGCTTCCATATTTTTGATAGGTGCCTTCTGATCGGTCAGGGTTTGCCTGAAAACCAGTATTTTCTGCAGCATAATAATAATTCCATTGAGGTGTCCATCTTTCATAATACCCCATAAAATGTGACACAGTTCCGACTCTCTCTAGATCTTTTTTAGCTGGCGCTGAATATAAATCAAATGATGTAGAAGCAATTTCTTCTTTAGTGAATATATTTCTCTTTAACCCATATTCTATTAATTCATCTAAACCGCTACCTTTGTAGTAGACCTCATTCCAATCTTCTATGGGCTGGTCATCCTTGCTATCATTTTTCATGGTGCCACCATATTCAACTTCACCATTTTCTCCAAAAAATATAAGTGGTACATTGAATTTAACAGACATATGATAGGCAAGTGCTTTTTGCCCATAAGCAAATGGTTCCCATGCATCACCTTTTAAATCAAATGCTAATAGTGATAGTTTCCTATGTAATTTGCCATCAGGATGGACAAGGATATTATCAAAACCAGTATCTTTTAATGCTGTAAAATTCTTAAAACCAATATCTGTATATATGAATGGCGCCCATGTGATTGATAAAGGATGCATTCCATATTTATGTTTAAGCTTGTGGGTTACCAACGCACTATCTTTCCCACCAGAACCAGGAACAATTACATCGTATGAGCCATCTTTTGATCGATGGGCATCACAAATTTTCTGAAGTTCCTTTTCTCTCTTATCCCAATCAACCACAGTATCTTTTTCATTAGAATAATCACACGCTCCGCATTGACCTTTAATTTTTTGATTCCATGGAATTCTTGGTCTTTGATTTGATACAACACAGTTATTACAAAATTCAACTTTATCAGGGATACTAGAAAGCTGATTATCTAGCGTTTCATCTGATACTTTAATTATTTTTTTCATGATTCTCCTATTTTACTTACTAATGTTTCATTTACAACTAATAATATTTTATTTTATTGTAAAGCCACCATCAACTATTAAATTATGACCTGTAATGTATGAAGACATGTCACTAGCTAAAAATAATACAGGGTTAGAAATATCTGACTCATTCGCCATTCTTTTTAAAAGCGTTTTTTCAGAATATTTTTTAATAAAAATTTTCTTTTGATTTCGCAATACACCACCAGGAGAAATACAGTTGACTCTTATATGTGGTGATAATGTTGACGCTAACCATCTAGACATATTGATCATACCTGCTTTAGAAACAGAATATGCTGCAGGATTATATATATCTGTCCCTTCATACATCCGCCAGTCAGGCGCAATAACTCCATAAATAGATGAGATATTTACAATAGATGCGTTTTTTGTTTTACGCATTAACTTATGTATGCCCTGAATGAGAAAAAATACTGCTGTTAGATTAACTCCTATGCACTTGTCCCATGCATCCAACGATTGTTTTTCGTATTCTACATTCCACCCATCTGACGTATCTGTTCCAACCATTCCGATTGAATTTACCATAATATCAATTTTGTTATAATTCACTTTAATATATTTAATTAAATCTTTTCTTTCTAACTCTTTTGAAAGATCTGAAGTTACTATATCAACCTTAATTTTTTTATTAAGTTTTTTTAATTTTTTACTTAATTTATTTAGCTGATTATAATCAATATCAATTAAAATTAAATTTGATCCATGAGTAGCTAATTTTATAGCCACTGATGACCCAATAAAACCAGATGCACCAGTTACAATTGAGTATTTATTTATTAAATTAATAGCTTTAGTCATTATTTTTGCTTTCCATATGTAAATATAGAGCATAATTAAAATCATGTATATCATCAATATCAATACTTTGTGATTTTAAGACTTCATATCCTCCTATTTTCCCATTAAAAATATGTTTTGTATTTTTAATATAATCAACAGATGTAATATATGCATATGTAGTAACTAGAAAACATTCTTTAGAGTCCTGCCTTCTTTCAATTTTATTTTTTTGGTTATTCATAATCTCTAAAGTATCGTTATTGTCTTTATATACCATGTTAAAATCAGGAGAATGATTACTTTTTGTAATTCCAAGAACTAAATCATATTCTTTATTTTTATATAGCTCAATCATGTTTGATACTTCAGAATAGTCTCTTAGTGGGGATGTACATGGTAAAGATATAAAATGATGATCAGGGACATCATGCTCATTAATAACATGCTTCCATGACAACCATTCACTTGAATTATCAGTGGCAAGGCTTGATGGTCTAATAAATGGAACGTTTGCCCCATATTCTCTAGCAATTTTAGCAATTTCTTGGTTATCTGTTGATACAACTATATCTTCAAATAAACCTGAGTTAACAGCATTTACTATTGTATGTGCAATTAATGGTTTTCCATCAAAGTTTAATAAATTTTTATTTTTCAATCCCTTTGACCCACCTCTAGCAAATATATAGCCTATAAATTTCATATCCGTATATTGACTTTTTTATTATTTTTTAATGATTTATGCATTGCATCAAGTACTTGTTGGGTTGAGCAACATTCTTCAGCGCTAAGCTTAGTTGGCAAACCTTTTGATATTGATTGTTTGATATTTTTAATCTCCCTAACATATGAGTCATCGATATGGTCTTTAAAAAAAATCTCTTGCTCATCTATTTTAAGGCTATTAGCTATATGGTCTACTTGAATGTTCGAGTCATTCATTATGATGTCAAATGATCTTTTATTTTTACGTGAAAGCATATTAAGTTTGAAAACAATATTAAAACAGTATTCTTTATATTCAAAAGTTGCTGTTATATTAGACTCAATGTCTGCATTTATTAAGTTATCCTTATAAGATTCAACATATACACTATTTGGTTTATTAAATAAGAAGACAATATAATCGATTTCATGACTGAGTTCGTTAATGACTCCACCACCAAGATTCTTTTTAAATGTAACTGTATCTTTATAATTTTTATTTTTTCTCCATTTTCTAAAATCTGTATATGCATATACATTAATTTTTTTAATATCATTATAATTCTTACTCTTTAATATATTTTTCAGAGATTTAAATCTATCGGTGAACCTCATATTATACCCTACAAGATTTACAGTATTATTATTATGCATAATTCTTATTAACTTTTTAATATTATTCATATTATGACTTAATGGTTTTTCTAAAAATATATGAAATCCCTTCTTAGCTAGTAATATCGCATCTTTAACATGTGATACAGCTGGCGAACAAATAATGGCTAATGATTTTGATGTCCTAGGATAAATATTATTTATATACCCAGTCATTTGAATATTATTTTTTATAGCATCTTTATTAATTTCTGTCTTTGATCTTTTACACATTATCATTTTTGATTTTTTATCTAAATTTCTGACATTCTGATAATGCCGTAAAGCAATGTTTCCGCTTCCAATGACACAATAATCAACAATGTTATTAATCTTTTTTTCTTGCTTTTGTATAATTTTCATGACTACCAATATCCAACCATTGTTCATGCATTGGAAATATACCCACATCATTTGTTTTTATATATTTTTCTATAATATCTGTCATATCTATAGAAGTATTACTTTTTAAAGATTTTATTACATTTGGATTTACTATATATATACCGGCATTTATAAGATATTTTTTTATTGGTTTTTCTACAATATCTAAAATATTATTATCCTCAATCTCTATAGTTCCAAAAGGTATTTGGATATCATAAAATGCAGCACACACTGTAATCTCTTTATTAGCTTTATTATGGTAATCAATTAATTGTAAATAATTTATATCTGTCAATACATCACCATTAATTATTATACATGGAGAATTAATAACGCTATCTTGCAGTAATGATAGTGCCCCAGCTGTTCCAAGCGGCCTATCTTCTTCAAGAAATTGAATTTTTACATCACTAATATCTTGAGAATTGAAATAATCTTTTATAGCATCAGCTTTATAATAAACTGAAATATAGATATCATTTAGATGATAATTTTTAAGCCTATTTATAATTTCATGTATTATTGGTTTTTTACGTAATGGTAGCAATGGTTTGGGCGTATTAAGAGTTAGAGGTAATAATCTTTTTCCTTCTCCACCCGCCATAATAACAATAGGATTCATCAAATAATTATCAGTTTCATGAATCTTTTCAGAAATTATATCAATTATATTATTTTCACTATCAACGACAGGCACATGTTTGTGAGTTATTAATAATTTATTAATTAAATCATAGTCTTTTTGGTCAGCTATTCTAGGTTTTCTATTCATGATAATTGAACATTTGGATTGAAGATTTTCTCCATTTAACAGAGCCCTTCTTATGTCACCATCTGTTATCGTGCCTAATAGCTTTTTCTTATCTGTTATTATTACTAGTTTAATGCTAGATTTATTCAGAATTACTATAGCATCTGACATCAGACTCATCTCTGATAAAATATTATTTTTAATCATAATTTTTGTATATGTCTTATATTGATTTTTGTATTTTTCTTGAAATCTTTGGTGACAATCTTGTTGATGACATCAGAATACCTGCTAGAAGGTATGCCGGACTGGGATCTTTTACAGCCAATATGTTTATCTTGAATTAATGCACCCTTCTTTATATCCATAATAAAAAAAAGCTGCTTCATTACAGATGATTTATTATTATTTTCTGATTTAGTAGCTACTTTAGTATCAGACCCTAAAATAATTTCTGCCTCTTTAATTCTTTCATTATAATTTTTAAATTCTGAAAAAGTTAACGAACTACTATGGTCGGGTCCCTTCATGGATCGATTTTTTGTTACATGCACTTCAATAACTGAGGCTCCTTTACCTATTGCTAGCAAAGATGTAACAATATTATGGGAATGGTCGGAATAACCAATCGTAGTTTTATATCGTTCTTTTAATGTTGTAATTACATTAAGATTTAACTCATCTACTGGAGCAGGATATTCTGTTGTGCAATGCAATATAGTAACTTTATTTTTTATATAATCCTTATGCTTAAGATACAGATATCTATCGCGCTTATAATCAAATAAATATTCTTTATTTGAAAATCCATAGCATAGAGCTGAAAGAGCAATATCAATTTCTTTTAAATTAGACATCCCTGTTGATAATATGACTTTCTTTTTTGAATTTCCAGCATGCAATAATAACTGGATATTTGTCAAATCAGATGATCCAATTTTAACTGTATTTAATTTTAGGTTTTTACTTACGAATCTTAAAGTTTCACTATCAGATGCTGTTGTGAGAAAATCTATATTATGCTTATTTGCATAGTTTTTTAAATTAGAAAATTCTTTGAATGTTAACTCATACTTTTTAAGCATTTCATACTGAGTTTTTTCTTTAGATGATATTTTTTGGTAAGCTGCTTTATCAGCAGTAATGTCACAAATATTTCCAGTTTTATATGTCTGAAATTTAACAGCATCAGCTCCACTTTTTTTACATTGTATAATCATTTCTTTAGCAGTATTAATACTACCATTATGATTCACACCAATTTCAGCAATTATATAGATTTTATTTTTAAGATTCATATCTTATATCATTAAATTTTTTTCTTTTAAGACCAGATAGTTTTGTATTTGATAAAATCTTTATAATTCTATTAACTGTATTTTTACCTTGATAGACAGACTTTATTATTTTTACCTTCTTATAATTAGTCTTTAATTTAGTCATCTCTTTTTGAATTGATTTCAAAGATGATGTGGCATGGTAAATTGATTTACCAAACGGTCTCCCATCTTGTCTACTCCCTATATTTAAGGTTGGCACATTTAATGATGGTGCTTCAACGATACCTGATGATGAGTTTCCAATAATACCAAGAGAATATTTTAGTAAATGAAGAAAATCATAGCGTCCAGCTGATTTAATTAAATGACAATTAGTATTTTTAGATACATATTTTTTTATATGCTTTAATATTATATTACTATTTGTATCAGAGTTTGGATATGTAAATATATACTCATCACTTTTATACTCATCTATATACTTTAGGAGATTGATAATAGAGCTAGACTTATCTACTGTAATAGTCTCTGGATGAAGACATATTAAAAAGTATTTAGATGAAATTTTCAGATTATATTTGCTGTATATGTATTTTTTAGATTTATATTTAATTTCTTTTATAGCATCTACGCCAAGTGAACCTATATTGTGTACATGTTTAGGATTTTCTCCCATTTGAATTAATCGTCTTTTAAAATCTGCATGTGCTGTGAAATGAATATCAGACATTTTACTTATTGAATGTCTTATTGCGTCATCAATGGCTCCGATTGTAACCTCGCCACCATGAAGATGTGCTAAGGGAATTTGCATAATATGACATGCTATGCAAATTGGTAAGATATCGTATCTATCACCTAAAACAACAACTATATCTGGTTTTATTTTTTTGAAAGCACTATTAGCAGATTTAAGTATGTTGCTCATTGCCTTAAGAACATCGTATTCATTGTAATTCTTTTGATAAGTATTGATTTTTTTATCAATGACAAAACCGTCTTGTAATATTTCCTTATAAGTTAATCCATGTTCTTTAATCATATGCATGCCGGTTACTATGATCTTCAAGTTTAATGTGGATGATTTATTGATTTCTTTTATTAATAAATAAAGGTGATTATAATCTGCTCTGCTAGATGATACTACGCATATTGTTCTTTTATTATTCATTTATAATATGAGCTTGGTAAACTAATTCCAGTCTTCCAGTGAATAACGGAATTAGTGAGTGATGATTTAGGCATTCTTCTATACATTTTATTTAGATGCTGAGGTTTCCAGATTTCTCTAACCAGTATTTTTTCTTTATGTAAAGCTTTTATTAAATCTTGATGATATTTTTTATATTTATTTTTTAAATATATATTTGTAACCCAATGATTTGGTTTGTCTGTTTTCTTACTTTCATGAAGAAAACAATAATCATCTTCTTCAAACGCATTTTGATATCTTAAATATAGATTTCTTTTATATTTAAGAATCTCTTTGATACGGCTCAACTGGCTATCACCTAAGGCAGCATTAATATTTGCCATTTTGAGGTTATATCCAACCTGATCATGTTCAACTTTCCAGTTATGTGGCACCCTTGCTGTGCTAATCAAATGTTTGATATTTTCATAATCATCATTGTTTTTAAACAATATTGCGCCACCCATTCCTGTTGTAATAATCTTATTACCATTAAAGCTTAAAATTGATAATCTATTAGTGATGCCTATATGTTTTTTATTTTGATATGAGCCTAGTGCACCTGCTCCATCCTCGATTACTTCTAAACAATACTTCTCTGTGATTTTTTTTATGGATAACAAATCAACAGGGTCACCATATGTATGAACAACCATTAAAACTTTTATCACTCTTCCTGTATTTTTATTTATACATTTTTTATTTTTCACTATTGCAATATCGCTTAGATATTCTTCTAACTTAATTGGGCATAAATTGAGAGAGGTTTCTGAGCTATCTATAAAATTTGGTATGCCATTTGCATTAACCACGGCATTTGCTGTAGCTACAAAAGTCATAGAAGGTAATAAAACTTCACAAGAATCAATGTCAATTGCTTTTAATGCAAGAAATAAGGCAGAAGTTCCACTACTTGTAAGTAATATTTTTTTACATCCAGTAATATTTTTTAGTTTGCTAGTGAAACTATCTATATAGCATCCCTTAGTAGATACAAATGTTGATTCAACACATTTTTTTATATTGCTTATATCTCTTTTGTCAAATGTAGGCTCATGAATTTGAAATTCACTATACTTGATAGGTAAACATAGTTTTATTTTTTTAATTATATGATCAATAATCATTAAGTTGTATATCCATCTGATTTATATCTAGTTAAGTTATCTTTATCTTTAAACCATTCCACGGTTTCTCTTAATCCTTTTGTTAACCCTTTACGATTAGAATATTCGGGTATCCATCCAATCAATTTTTTGGCTTTCTTGTTATCTGCTTTTAGCCTAAATACTTCACCTTTTTTTGGTCTAATTCTATCTGAATCTGTTTTTACTTTAATTTCAACACCTATAATCTTACTGATTAAATCATATAAATCTCCGATAGATATTTCATATCCAGAGCCAATGTTCACTACTTCCCCTATACTTTTCTTAGATTTTGCCATTAAAATAAAGCCATTAACCGTATCTTTGACATAAGAAAAGTCACGTGTTGGATACAATGCCCCTAATTTGATAGATTTATTATTATTTAGTAACTGAGTGATAATTGTGGGGATAATAGCCCTATTGGATTGCCTAGGGCCATATGTATTGAATGGCCTAACTATTGAAACTGGTACATCAAAACTACTAAAATAAGAATAAGCTATTTGGTCAGCAGCTATTTTAGTTGCTGAATAAGGTGACTTTGCATATATCAAGCTATCTTCCTTTATTGGCATTTTATTCATATTTCCATATACCTCGCTAGTAGAGGTATGTATGACATGTTCGATGCTATTAGCCAAACATGACTCCATCATATTCATTGTCCCCATTGCATTCGTCTGCAAATATGAATATGGAGAGTTATACGAGTGAGGGATAGCAATTAGAGATGCTAAATGAAAAACATAATCTATATTTTTGCATGCATTGTTAACTGACTTAATATCTCTTATATCCCCCAAAGTAACATCAATATTTCTAATAATATTTTTATCTAGCGTGTCTAACCAGCCCCATGAGTTAAAAGAGTTATAAACACACATTGCTCTTATATTGCAACCTAGTGTGCTCAATTTCTCAACTAAATGTGATCCAATAAAACCATCTGCACCTGTAATTAAAATATTTTTATTCTTTAAAAAACTCATTTAACATCTCCTTTTTTCAACTCATTCACTGAGCTATTTTCATAATCATCAAGCAAGCTAATACCATGATTACTTAAACGATATATATTATCACAAAGACTCAATGATGAGGATCGATGCGTTATCCATATAATAGTAATATCATTATATTCTTTTCTTATTGAATCAAAAAGTAGCTTTTCTGTTTCAACATCCAAAGCATTTGTTGCTTCATCTAAAACCAATATTTTAGGGTTTAAGTATAATGCTCTTGCAATACCTATTCTCTGAAGCTGTCCTCCGCTAAGCTTAACTCCATCTTCGCCTATCTTTTCATGGATTTTATTAGGTAATTTATTTATAAGATCTTTTAACATCACAGTGTTTATTATTTTTTCAGCATAATCTGAATTTATAGTATCTCCTGATGAGCCAAAAGCGATATTTTTAAGAATACTATCATCAACAAATGATATTTTTTGAGATACATAACCTATTTTTAGTCTATTAGTATTACTATTGATTAGATTTATATTTACATTAATATCTCCACTTGTTGGTTTATAAAATCCTAGCAATAGATCTAATAATGTTGTTTTACCTACACCTGTCTCTCCTACTATTGCAGAAATTGTAGATGCATTAATTTCAAAGTTAATATCTTTTAAGACTGGTTTGTCAGCATTGTATGAAAAACTCACGTCATTAAATTTAATTAATGATTTCATTTCTTTTATATTAGGAGAGAAATCACTGTTATCACGTTTAACCAATGATTGGTAAATTATATCTAAAGCCGGGATATGAAAACGCAAATGAGATGATAATACATATATTTGATTCAATGATGGTAGAAGTCTGTAAGCAGCTAAAATAAATAAACTAATAATGGGTAAATTCGCAGCTAAGTCCGCATCAATATATTTAAGATATAAAATTACACTAAAAAATCCTCCAAAAGAAATAATCTCTATAATATATCTCGGTAATGTAGACAGAATAATAGCTTTAGCTGTTAAATCCAAAAAGTCTTTTTGTGATTTAGAAAAGTTTTCCAAATAATATCGCTCTGCATTATAAAATTTTACATCTTTAATGCTACCAAGACAGTCGTTAATATTTTTAAACCGAGAAGAATTTGCTTCTAAGCGCTTGGCCCCATAACTCCTAACTTTATTCTTAATTGTTCTAAATAGTACTAAGTAGACGACTCCAAATATTACTAAAGAAAAAATGAACACTTCAACATTAATAGTTATCAATAATACCGAAATAAATGTCAATACTATTAATCTAGAAATTATTTGCATTAGAGGGATAAATATTGATTCAGCTAGGCTTCCGGCCTCTTCTAGAATATTTTTACTAACAGAGGGAATATCCGTGTTGACAAAAAATTCATATGGTTGAGAAAAATAGTTTTTGGATGTGGCCAAGGTTATTTTATGACTTAATATTGCACCATAATACGTTGTTTTCCATAAGTTATATGCATTTAAAAAGTTCATTAATATGAACATAGAGACCATAAATATTCCCGCAACATAAACTAGAGAGTCACTGTCAATTGAAAAATAAACATTAGCTAAAATAAAATATTTATTACCAGCTAAGTAATCTGGCTCATTTAATAAACCTATAAACGGCACTATTGATGCGACACCCAATAGTTCTATAAAACCAATAACTATCGCCAGAAGAAGCAATACTATTAAAGATTTTTTGTCTTTACTATCTAAAAAATATAATATTTTTTTAATTAACATAATCTATTGTATTAATAATTTTATTTATCTGGGAATTAATTATTTCATGAGGAGGGTTATCAGAATCATAATTCATTACATATTTTTGTTGGGTTTTAGTTGATGCAACATAATCATTAATATTCATCAAATAAATTTGATTTAGCTTTTTCTCCATCTCATTGAATGAGGTAAATTCATATTTAATTGGAGAATCGTAATCAAAAAATATACTATTGTTTGTAAAATCAATATGTAGTACTTTATTTTTGATAGCCAAGGTTTCAAGTAACAATGTAGTTTGATATGCAACAGTAATTTCGCTTTGAATAGATGCGGTATAGCTGCTAAAAGATTCTACTAGACCTGTAGTAAAATTAACATCATCTCCATAGATAGATTTATAGTAGTCTTTCTCATTATTTTTAATTGATCGCAGTGCTATGATGATGGATTTTTTATTTTTATTACAATATTCTTTTATATTTTTATCTAGTAAAAAATTATTCTCAGCTATTTCTTTTGTAATATCACAATACTGAATCCTGCTTGGCACTTTATAATTTGAAAGCAGACAGATATCATATTTTTTAGTTATTTCTTTTGACTTCAGCTGAGATATACCCAGCTTGAGTGAACCACAAGGAAATGCCTTATCTATACTGAACCCCATTTTTTTATGGAAATTTATATCATAATCTCCAAAACAAAAATAATAGTCATGATTTATCTCGATTGATGATAATTTTTTTAAAATATCAAATTCAAATTTTTGCCGAATACCATTCTGTATTGCTAAATAACTGATTGTATTATCATTTCTTATCAACCAGTGATATAACAAATTATTATCCGTAAATGTTAATATAATTTTTGGATTATGTAGGTTTAATAATGATAATAGATATATTTTATATAAGTATGCAAGAATTCTCTTTTCTTTATTTTTAATTCTAAATATATTTTTTATAACTATCCATGTCATTAGAGGCGTTATATATAATATATTTATTTTACTTTCTACCACCTTATAACTATGTTTCTTATCTATTATATATTTCTTAAAAAGAGACTCATGATTACCATCAAGTACAACAATATCTACTTTTTTCGGATTTTTAAATTTAAAGTACATTTCTAGTTACAATTATGCAAAAACCAAGCAATAGTTTTTTTAACTCCTTTATCTATAGACACTTTGCTAGACCAATTGAGTATTTTCTTCGTATGCACCGTGGATAATGAATTGAATCTTATATCACCAGGCCTATCACCTTTATTAATTATTTTTGGTAGGATAACTGAATGATCTTTAAATATTTTTCTTAATTTATCAGTTAATTCATTTATTGAAGTCTCTCTACCTGTAGATATATGAAATATATTATTACCATTGCACTTTAGGATTGATTTATATATAGCCGCACTCAGATCTTCAGCAAATACATAATCACGCGTATGTTCTCCGTCACCATTTATCTGAATAGGTTTATTATTAATAATATTTTGAATAAAAGATGTGACTATACTTTTTTTATGATTGGAATATGCTCCATAAGCATTACTAAATCTTAGTATTGTTGTATTTAGTTTAAAGACATTTGTATATGTCTCACAAAAAGATTCTATAGAAAGCTTACTTGATCCATATGGTGAAATTGGCGCTCTAACGTATGATTCTTTCATCGGTGGTTTTGATGTTCCAAAAACAGCTCCACTGGAAGCAAATATAAATCCTTTCACCTCATTAATTCTAGCAGATTCCAAATAATTCATAGTACCATTTACATTTGTATCAAATGATAGCTTAGGCGTTTCTATTGATGCATCTATACCTGATTCAGCAGCCAAATGTATAATATAATCAATTTTTTTAGTAACTCTTAATGCAAACTTATAATCATTAATATCGCTTTTAACTACAATTACTCTATGAGCCGAACTAACATAATCCTTTTTCTTAGAAAAATATTTATACTTACATATTGTCTCTATATATCTTAATGATGACTTGCTAAAATTATCAACAATAATTATTTTCTTAACTCTTTTTTTATCAATCAGTAATTTTAATAAATTACTACCTATAAATCCAAGGCCACCAGTAATGAGTATTTTCATTACCAATTTACCTTTGGCTTTATTATCTTACTATTAATATTTTTCTTATATTTAATAACATATTTAGCAATATCAATGATTATGTCTGCACTTAATTTAAGTGGCGATAAACCCATTTTTTTAATATTCGAATGCTTGGCATTATAGTAATGCTTCTCTTTCTCTATTCTTGGGTTTTTGATTTTATTAATTGTCGCATGGATATCTATTTTTTTTAATGCTTTTACAACCAAAGCAGCGAGTTCATTTACAGAAAACTGTTCAGTAAATTGATTATATATTGCTAATTCACCTTTAGCAGGCTTGTTATTTAAGGTTAGCTTTATACATTTAATTGTATCCACAACATTAATATAACCTCTTATTTGTGTACCTGAACCATATACAGTTAATGGTATGCCAGCCACAGCCTGTACTATAAACCTGTTAAGCACTGTTCCAAAAATATCATCATAAGTAAAAGTTGGAGCCAAATCATCATTTTTATTGTCTTGATCATGATATATTCCATACACTGGGCCTTGCATTAAATCTGTAACATTTAAGCCATAATTTCTAACATAAAACCATATTAGATCAGTATCCATAATTTTAGACATATGATACAAGCTAGATCCTTGTCTAGGGTATAAAAACTTGTCTTTGCGATTATTATGTTTAATATTCAGCCACCCTTCCTCGATATCAATATTCGGAGTTCCATATTCACCCATTGTCCCTAGTTTAATAATATGGCAATCAGGATTAATATCTTTTACGCAGTGAATTAAATTAAACGTACTCTGCAAATTATTTTGCAATGTTTCCCACCCATATTGATTATTTAACATAGAGAATGGCGCTGATGGTAACTCTGCAAAATGTATAATTGCATCAGGCTTATATTTATTAATTAAATTTTTAATTTTTTTATAATTTGTACAATCTATTTTATAAAATTTTATCTTTTTATTTTTATTAGTTAAATCCTTAAGCCTTTTAGGTATTAGCGACATTTTACATAGTGGAGATCTTTTTAAATCTTCCATGTGTTTTCTTTTTGAATAATTATCAACTAAGATCAGTTCATGCCCATCATCTGCCAATGAGGTTGTCATTGACCAACCTAAATATCCATCTGCACCTAAAATTAAAATCTTCATTTTTTTGTTGACCTTAAAAATGTTTCATACTTGTATTTCTTTAAAAACTTTTTATACCAATTAATAGTTTTTTCCAAACCATCATCTAAATTAGTTTCCGGCTTCCATTTAAAATATTTAAATAATTTCTCATGCGTCATAAACTGATGTTGTATTTCTCCAGACAATGATTTATTAGTAAAATCTTTTGATATTGCCTTATATAAGTCTTTATTATCATGGATGTTGCATATCTTTTTTACAATTTCATTAACAGTATACCCATGACTTGTGCCTGCATTGAAAACTTCACCCCTAAGGTCTTTATTTTTATATAAATTATATGATAAACATAGATATAAATCACATACATCATCCACATAAAGGAAATCACGTTTATTTTTTCCATCACCTCTAGGTATAAAATTACGATACCCATTATTTGCTAAAATACAATCTGGTATTAATGCAGTAAAGTTTAATTGACCAGGCCCGTAAATATTAGCGAATCGAGTGGTTATGACTGGAAGCTTAAATAGATCGGATGCATAAGATTTTGCAATCATGTCTCCAGCTGCCTTAGATACGTCATATGGGTATATTGGTCTTAAATCATAATGCTCTTTATACGGCAGATCAGAAAGTTTGTAATCACCATAAGCTTTATCTGATGAGGCTAATATTATAGATTTTATATATTTATGTTTGCGTAGATTTTCTAATATATTATATGTTCCCTTGATATTTGATTCTAGCGTCAGATAAGGATCAGTTTTAGCAATATTAACATCCACTTGTGCTGCTAAATGAAAACATATATCAATTTTATATAGCTTGAGTACATTTTCAATTTTCTTGTAATCTTTTATATCAATCTTATGAAATTTAAACTTTTTTGATATTCCCTCATAAGATAAGAATTTATTCTTAAGATTATTATTAGATATCCCTATGACATTTGCATTAAGATTTATAAGTTTTTTTGCAAGGTTTCCACCTATAAAACCATTGATTCCTGTTATCAATACAGTTTTATTGGACCAGAATTTTTTAGTTGTATATTTTTTTGATATTTTTGTTAGCATATTCAAGCTCGGCAATTGTGTTAATAGTTATATGTATACCAGAATGTTTAAAACATTTAAGTTTTCTTTTTTGAGATAAATATGATAATACCTCAATAAAACTATCATGTTTAAAAAATAATGAATGATGTTTTTTTGAAAAATAAAAATAACCAATATTCATAACACTCTCTAATACTGGTTTTTCAATGAAGGATGTAACATTGTCTTTTCCATCTACTTTCATAACCCCAAAAGGTATTGTTATGGGAAAAGATGTAACAATTGCTGATTCTGTATTTTTCTCATAGTACTCTACAAGCTCAGATAAATTGACATTAGATACTGTATCACCATAACTAAGTATAAAATCAGAATCTATGCCTTTTATGGAATCACGTATTCTTGTAATGATATCCGTATCTCCAGAATTTACTATCTTGTAATCTATGGATTTGAAATTCTTCTTCATAAACTCAGATATTTTATTTGTTTTATATCCTGTTGGAATTATATATTTATCAAATTTATATTTTATAAATTGATTAAGTATATATTCCAAAATAGGTTTATTTTTTATCTCGATTAATGGTTTGGGGATATCATTAGTTAGAGGTCTCAGTCTAAGACCTTTGCCTCCACATAAGATAATAACAATTGGCTTAAGCTTCTTTCTGTTCATCATTATAAAGATATATTTTCCATAGTGCATAAGAAGCGATAATCATCATTAATTTAGCAATTTGTGGCGGGTAATGAAACATTGCAATAAAAATTATAATTGGAATAAAATTTAATAAACTTCTATCAATAAACAGTCTTGTAAGCGGATATATAAAGAAAACAAACACTAATAACAATAAACCAATAATTCCATATTGATCAAAATAACTAGCTATATAAAATTCTGAGGTTAGGTATAAATAGTTTAAAAAAGGAGAGTCTGATATCAGATTATCTTGCATAAAAGCATATGTGATTCCTTTTCCAAGGAAAATCTCTAATGGATTCTCAATATAATAACTAATAATAGTCGTAATTGGACCTCCTGGAACAAAACCTCCGGCTGGTGCTCCTGAAACATATGTATTGGTCATTAAATAAAAAAACCCAATAATGGAACCCATAAATTTTCTAAATGCTTGGTTTTGGCTATCCGTATCTACCGCGAATTTTGACTGTTCCTCTAGATGAAAATAGTATTCAAATGCAAGAAAAATCCCGATAGTAAGTAAAAAAGTAATGAGTATTAGCCAAACATATTCTTTTTTATATAATAAATAAAGCAGACCTATGAATAGTAACAATAGATATGCAGTTTTTGATGTACTAACAATAATGCCAATTATACTTAACAATACCCAAAAATTATCTTTTTTATATAACATAAAAAAGAGTGTCATGATGTGAAATACTCCTAAAAGCTGTGGCGAACCAATTAAACCCCATATTCTATACATTCCAATACTTTTGACACCAATTTGGTTAGCCGTTACAACTCCAGAATTCATATAAAATGATTCAAAAAATGATCTAAAGCCAATGAGGGAAAATACCTGTTCGAAGATTGTATAAATAATCGTAAATTTTAATAAGATATAAAAATATTGTTCAAATTTTTCTATATTAATTTTGCTTAATGGTATAAATATTAGAGGAAGAAAATAGCTAAGAGTAGAAAGTCTAAACTCTAAAAGATTGAACTGTAGAGTTAAAAAGAAAGGAGTTCCTATACTAAATGGTCTAATTATGGATGCACTAATGGTATGTAGTAGCAAGTATAATAAAAATAATAAAAAAATAAATGCACTTCCTTTTTTAATTTTATAATTCTGTGCGGCATAGATTATTGCAAAAAATAACAATGAGCCAAGTAATATAAGCTCAATAGCTGCAGAAGGAGTCTTTGCTAAACTTCTTGCAAGATTACCAACGATTAAAAAAAATATGAATACCTTAAGAAGATTATAATAATTAAGATAATAGTTAGTAATAGTCATAAAACCCATCAACTTTTTTCTTCAAATCTTTAATCTTGTCATAAGCAATAATTTCACTTCTATGCATTGATAATTTATTCGTTTTATTTGTATTAAAGCCTTTTTTACTTGTAGCAGCAAATTCATAACCAATCTCTTTTAACAGTAATGTAGTATCTTCATTATATGAGCCATGGGGAAATGATATGCTATTCACGATATTACCGATAATTGATTCGATAACTTTTTTACTCTCGAATAGTTCTAATTTTTGTTTTTTTCTGCTTAGCGATGCTAATTTGGTATGTGTTTTTCCATGAGAACCAATATGAGAATATTTTAATAACGAAATCTCCTTTATATCATTTTCTGATAAGTAACCATTTTTATTAATAAAATCTGATGTGATGAAAAGATCAAAGGGGATCTTAAAGTCCTCAAGAATTGATACTGCATCCAATGTATCCTTATATCCATCATCTATTGTTATAGATATTGAATTATTATGCTTATGGCTATTTGTTATATTATGAAACGAGTAATTGTCTTTAAGGTATAGCATATGTGATTTAAATAAATCTAAATTAATGCTTATTCCATATGTGTCATGTTCTAATTTAGATCCAAAAGCATGATATATAAGAGTTCTATTTCCATGATTACTAAAATATCTTTTATATATGTTGAAATATACTAGACCAAGAAGTTCTTTCGTAAGATTTTTAAATAATTTATTCAAGGAAATGAGTTTTATATTGTTTTTTTTCTTGTAACAAAAAAAGTAAATAATATATATAGAAAAGCTGCAAAGGACCCAAGTAGTATCCCAAGAAATACAATAAGTTTTCTTTTGGGAGCATACCTTGTTTTTGGTGGAATTGCTTTTTGGTCAATTTGCACAGTTTTTATATCAGAAATATTAACCTTGATTGAGTCTAATGACTTTGCCTTCTGCTCCAACTGTCTTAACCCCATAATAAATGCAAAGGAATTTCTTCTTTCTTTTAGGGCATCAATTTCTGCTGATAACGCTTCAGACCCATAAAGATATAGAGGGTTCTTAGTATGCATAGTTTCGTCCCCACTAAGTATTACATTTTGCTGATTAGACCTATTATTTTCTCTATCGGTAATACCAAGACGTTTTGCAATTTTTAACGCTTCTTCTAATTGAACTATTCTATCCTGGGTAACTTGAGCTGAAAGATTTTTTTTACTTGAAATCTCTGAAAGAATAGAATTTCTTTGATTAGCTACTAAAATATTAATTCCATCTACATAATCCTGTGTTGTAAGCTTATCAACCATCTGTATATAATCATTAAGCCAATTTGCTGCCTGCTCAGGGTCTGTATGAATATAATTTACCGTAAAAAATGCTTCACTCCCAACGTCTCTTGACACAATTTTTGATTCAATTGTAAATCTTAACTGCTTATGAAAGTTATTCTCAAAAGATTTATTATGATTATCTTCATTGAAGTATTTATATAACTCATTATCAAAAAAGAATTTTCTTTGAAATTTTCTAGATTGAAGATTTAGAGTAAAAGCTCTAAATACTAAAATTGGCGTTATCTCAGTTCTAGAAAGCCTATACCCATCTTCTAAAAACACCTCTAGCTCTTGAGTATATTTTCTTTCTGGCGGAATTGTATATGCACTCGCCTTATAAGTCTCTATTTGGGTAACTGCAATAACAATAGATATAATTACCGAACTAATTAATATTAAAAATATTCCTTTTTTATTATCCATTATTCTCTTGATAATTGAGGTTATATTGATCTCATCATTCATAATCTTTCCCATTATTAGATATCCGCATCTCTTTTTCTAAGTCACTTAATTCTTGCTTTAGTTTATCATATTCTTGACTTTTTCTGTCAAAAAAACGTAATGTTAACTTTGTCTTTTCCTCTATACCCTTCGCAGTCAAAAAATATATATAAGCTCTTTTGTTCTTATTACTTGTAAAATTTTTCGCTTTAATTATACCTTTTTCTATCAATGCTTTCAAAATATAGTTTACTTTTCCAAGACTAATATTCAGTGATGCTGATATTTCTCTTTGACTGGTATTTTGTTTATCATTCAAATACCTCATTATCTTCAGGTCGTTATCAATATTTTCTTTTTTTGACATAAATATATTATCCGTTATTATTTATAATTTTTTTATTTATCATGCTAAATATATTCATATAGGCGAATATTCTAGATAATTCAATTATAATTCCAGCCATACAATTAAATATAATTCTATGAGGGAATAACATGCTTGTTTTGCAGCTGGACTTATAAAATGGAATAACTACTCCTCTTGATAGAAGATACAGAATTAGAAGATAATAATTTCCAATATATATTGTAATTAAAAACATGAAAAACATAAATATATATATGACTGGTTTTAAATCTCCTTTTGTTTCCCATCCAGAAAGAGAATATGTATATACCTTTTTGAATCCTGATAAGTATGATTGGCAGTAGTTAAAACTAAAATATTTTAAGTATATCTCTTTATTTATTACTCTCTTAATATTTGACCTCTCAAGCTTATTTATAAAGTCTATGTCATAACCAGCTCTTACTGATTCTAATAGATTTCCTGTTTTATCAAATACATCCTTATTGATCAAAGAGCCTGGAAGACAAACTGTTTTATTTTTATAACCATAAGTTTGCGAAATAAAAGATTGGTCAACAATATTTTCTCCTGCTGTATAAATTACCGTAGAAACTATATCTCGGGCATCTTCTTTCATTAATTTATAATTACTAGAAAGCCAATTTATTGGAATTTCTAATCCACAGTCTACATATGCAATCAACTTATTTTTTGAAGTTCTTATTCCTTTGTTTATTGATGAGCTCGGAGACATCTTTCCAGAATATAAATTTTTATATATACTCACTTCATTCTTCTTAATCCATTTATTGATTATATCAGATGTGTTATCTGTAGAGCCAGAATCAATTAATAGGACTTCATTAGGCTGATGGTTTTGAGACTCTATAGATCGCAATGTAAGCAGAATTGTTTCTGACTCATTATAATATGGAATAATTACAGATATATTCATTTATTTTATTGTTCAGACACGCTACCGCATTAATAATCATGAATATGAAAATTAATTTTACCTGCAGATATACAGTTAACTAGAATATACTTTTTGTATATCCGCAATATCTACTATTAACTCTTGTTCGCTATTTAAAAAACTTACTAGCAATTTGGCTCTATATTTACTACATTGCTCGAGGAAGACTCCAGATAAATTCGATGATTTGCCTTTAGTGACAATTACGGCATCTCCATTTTTTACCTTACTCTTATTGCTAATTTCATTAGCTCCTGCCGATACTTCCTGGATTAAATTATCGCTTATAACATGTGGTGCGCCAGTTTCCCTATCCACTAATAGTCTAGAAATGCCATAGGTATTGTTAATTTTATGTATTTTGTGGGATAGATTAGATATGTTTATAAACAGATACCCTGAAAACATTATCTCATTTTTATCTACCCAGTAGTTTTTAATGAATTTTTTGATACTAATGACAGGCAAAAAGCATTTAAAACCTTGATTATTAAGGTTTTTTTCCGCCCGATATTCTTGTCTACATTTAGTTTTTGCCAAGATCCACACAGTCTGTTCACCCCTTGAACATATAAAAGTAACTTAAAAATAAAGGAAAATCAAGGATTTAATGTTCAATCGATGAACGAGTGAATATAATAAGGATTTAATGATAAAAACTAACTTTATTTAAGAGCCAAACCTCTGCCAATACCATAGTAATCAATTGAATTTTTAGCCATTTTTTTTGGGGAATAGATATTTCTACCGTCAAATATAACAGCTTTATTCATATATTTACCAAATATGTCAGTATTGATAGACCAAAACTCTTTCCATTCTGTGCAAATAATTAGTGCGTCAGAATTTTTAAGTGCTGATACAGCAGAAGATACCTCTTTATAACGTTTCGATCTTATGATTGAAAGGAGCGAAGCTATTGGGTCATAGGCGGTTACATGTGCACCGCTTTTAATTAAAGAATTAACAATAGTAATGCTTGGTGCATCACGAATATCATCTGTATTTGGTTTAAAAGCTAATCCCCATACTGCAAATTTTTTTCCTTTGATTTCACCCTTAAATACATTTATGATTTTTTTAACAATATATTTTTTTTGAGCGTCATTTACAGAGTTAACAGATTTAAGTAATGTTGCGTCAATAGATGATTTCTTTGCTGTGGATATCAATGCATTAATATCTTTAGGAAAGCAAGACCCGCCATAACCGCATCCTGGATAAAGAAACTCTGTCCCTATTCTTTTATCAGCTCCAATACCTTTCCGAACACTTTCTATGTCAACACCTAATCTATCCGCAAGCATTGCAATTTCATTTATGAAGCTAATCTTAGTGGCCAACATCGCATTTGCAGCATACTTTGTTAGCTCAGCTGACTTAACATCCATATATTGAATTTTATTATATTTTCTATTAAAGGGTAGATACATTTCATTAAAGACAGGTTCTAATGAAGAATTATCAAGTCCAATAATTATTCTATCTGGTTTCATAAAATCATCTACAGCAGATCCTTCCTTAAGAAATTCTGGGTTAGATACTATAGATACTTTTAAATTCTTATTTCTTAATTTAAGACCTTTATTTATAATCTTACGTATGTAATCAGAAGTACCAACTGGTACTGTTGATTTCTCAATAATTACTTTATCAGTAGACATGTATTCTGCAATACTTTGAGAAGTTTTGAGTATACTCGATAAGTCAGCATCACCATTTTTCTTAGAGGGTGTGTCGACAGCAATGAAGATGATATCAGAATGGCTGATCGCTTTTTTATAAGAGGTAGTAAAACGTAGCCTCTTTTTTTTTAGATTAAATAATACAATCTTATCTAAACCTTTCTCATAAATCGGTATTATGCCCTTATTCAATTTTTTGATTTTAGCAACATTTACATCAAGACAAAGGATATCATGTCCAATCTCAGACATGCATGCACCTGTAACTAAGCCCACATACCCGCACCCTATTATAGTTATCCTCATAATTTTCTAGCCTTTAAAATATTATAATTACTCAAAGCAGCTAATATTACCAAAAAGAATGATAGGAATAATGACGACTGCTGATGCGAAATTATAGTATGGTTAATCATATATGTCGAATATGATATTATGGTAAATAGGCCTGCTTTCGCATAAAAACAGTTTTTATTAAGCAGATATTTTTTCAAGAAAAAAAAGAAATTCATGAATAAAAAGAATATTAAAGTTATAAACCCAACTACGCCTGTCTTAGCAAAGATATCTAAATATTGATTATGTGCATGATTAAGGCCTGCGGCTAACATCGCTGGATCATTTCTAATTGGCTGAATCTTTTTATTCTTAATCTGAGAAACTAAGGATTTATTGAAATTACTTTGGCCTACGCCTAGAAGCGGATTCTCAGATATTATATTTATTGATCCATTCCATATTATAAGTCTAGGAACAATACTATCCTTATGCCTCCAGTTAGCTTCACCATTAGAAAATAAGTAACTATATGATGTATCATAAGAGTTAGCTATTCTAGTGAAAGCATTAGATTGAGAAAATATTCCAATTATGATTACCACAAATATAGTTGTTAATTTTACATTTAATTCAAAAAAAAAGTTTTTCCTCAAATCTCTAAAGATTAAAAATAAAATGAAAAACACCAATAGAATTAATAGAGAACTTCTCGATCCCGTTAAACTCCAGGCATAAAAAGCTATAATAGCTCCGATTACCGGATAGAATCTAAATAATTTATTTTCAAAAGATTTTATGGATAATAAAGATAAGCATGAGAATAATAATGCAATATTTCCAAATATAGTTGCCGTACTTGTATACCCATTAACGCGTATCGAGTCATGAAATATATAAAAATATACAGCAGATAAACCTATAACTAATGACGCATGATTAATTATAAATTTAAAATGTTCTTCTTTTATTCTAATTTCTCTGATTAAACAGTATACGGGAATCGCAAATAAAAATCGGAGATAGTTATCAATTTCAGATAAACTAGTTTCTATATAAGAGGCATGCAAAAATGGATAGTAAAATAATAAAAAATAAGAGGAGAGAAAGAATTTCTCCGTCAGGCTAAACTCCTTAGATGAATAGAAAAGCAAATAAATAATAGATAAAAATAATAAAATCAAAGATACCACGTTATATAAGTTATCTGTTGATAATATTGTAAGTAAAAAAAATATTATTAAGTATTTTGTTATAGGTTCAATATATTTTACTTGATACCTCTGGATTGGCAAACTTGTTACTGGGATATAAGCTATTATAATTACTGCGGTAGTAAAGAATAATAACCTAAGCGAAGTGCTTGGTGTCTTAAAAAAAGAATCAGAGTTAAAGTACACTTCTATTATAGCTGCTAAGTCAAAATTAATGAAAAGTCGATATATTTTAGTTTCAGCTGGCCCCAGGACAGAAAGAAATAACAAAGGTAGTGCCAAGATGAATAATAAAAATCTTTTATTAAAAAATAGATAATTAAATGAAGTCACTATTTAAAATAAACCAATTATATTCCCATCTTCATCAAGATCAATTTTTTCAGCAGCAGGTACTTTTGGGAGACCTGGCATTGTCATGATGTCACCACAGACCATAACTACAAATTCAGCACCAGCAGCCAGTCTAACTTCTCTTATAGTAATTTCATGTCCAGACGGAGCACCTCTAAGTGTTGGGTCAGTAGAGAAAGAATATTGTGTTTTAGCTACACATACTGGATATTTTCCATAACCATTGTTCTGTAAATCATCAATTTGTTTTTTAATCTTTGCTGGTGCCGAAATTCCTGATGCACCATAAATTTTTTGCGCAATCGTTTCCATCTTTGACCATAAATCCATATCGTCTTCATATAAATATTTAAAATTATTTTCAGCTTCATCTATTACCTTTACAACAGTTTCTGCTAATTCTTTTGCCCCTTCTCCACCATTTGCATGATGTGTTGATGAAACTATTGGAACATCTAATTCTTCTGATTTATCTTGCAATATTTTTCTTTCAGCATCAGTATCTGTTGCAAAACCATTTATAGCTACAACTACTGGCAAATCATAGTGTCCTTTTAAATTCTTTACATGTCTCTCTAGATTCACGAGTCCTTTCTTAAGATAGTCGCACCCCTCAATACTAAATTCCTCTTTAGGGCAACCACCATGATATTTTAAAGCTCTTATTGTAGCTACTAATACAACCACTGATGGTGTCAAGTTTGCTTTTCTACATTTTATGTCTAAAAATTTTTCAGCTCCTAGATCTGCACCAAAACCTGCTTCTGTAACCACATAATCTGCAAGTTTAAGAGATGCTTTTGTTGCAATAACAGAATTACAACCATGCGCGATATTGGCAAAAGGGCCACCATGTATTACTGCAGGATTATTTTCTAATGTTTGAACAAGATTAGGCATCATTGCATCTTTAAGTAAAACGGTCATTGCTCCATGAGCGTTTATATCTCTTGCAAGTATTGGTTTTTTTTCTCTTGTATACGCAACTACAATATCACCTAGTCTTTCCTTTAAATCAGAAAGCGATATTGCTAAACAAAATATTGCCATTACTTCTGATGCAACCACTATATCAAATCCATCTTCCCTGGGATATCCGTTACCAATTGACCCAAGAGAACATACCGTTTTTCTAAGAGCCCTATCGTTCATATCTAAAACTCTTTTCCATGCAATTCTTCTTACATCAATATTTAGTTTATTACCATGATGGATATGATTATCCAACATCGCAGCTAAAAGATTATTGGCTAACTGAATAGCATTAAAATCACCAGTAAAATGAAGATTAATATCCTCCATAGGAATCACTTGGGCCATTCCTCCTCCTGCTGCCCCACCTTTCATTCCAAAAACTGGGCCTAATGAAGGTTCTCTTATAGTAACAAGAGCTTTTTTTCCAATTAAATTCAATGCATCGCCTAGTCCTACAGAGGTAGTTGTTTTGCCTTCTCCTGCGGGAGTTGGACTAATTGCAGTTACTAATATTAGTTTCCCATCTTCCTTATCCTCAAGACTATCAAGAAAATCAAGGGAGATTTTAGCCTTATAATGCCCATATGGCTCTAGCGAGTCTTCAGGTATATTGATTTTTTTTGCAATTATAGATATTTTTTCTAATTTTGCTGCTTGTGCTATATCTATGTCTGTTTTCATAATTAAACTCCCCAAATTTGTCACTAAAATGAATAATAACTATAATCCTAATTTAGTTTAGATTCAAGAAGACTTAAGGGTGAAATTAGAATTTTTTCTTATATAAGTCTATATTCATTTTTAATTTTAATGCCAGTATTAATATTAAAAGTTATATTAAAATTTCTTAACATCTAATAATTCGCATTGACCAGAAACTGGATCTTTTCCAACTGCTGTTACAATCAAAGAACCAGAAACCCTATTGATTAATATTTCTTCTGATTTATTTAAACCAAGAATATGTGTTGTAGAAAACTTAACATCTTCAAGTTCTTTTTCATTTATTCCAATTGACTCAACAAATATGTTTTTACTTTCATTAAAATAAAATGTCCTCTTTGTTTGGGGAGTTTCACATAATATGTAAATATTTTTATTATTAAGCAATACTGAATCTGATTTCTGGTTTAAATCTATAGTATCCATTTCATCAATTTTTATTTCCTCAGGCTGATCAGGGATTTCATTAAGAAACATGACATCTGTATCTTTTCTATCAACGCAAAGCTCAAATGGAATTTTTAATAATCCACTATCAAAAAGATGGAGGTCAACTTCAGAATTTTTGATTATAAATAAATGTGTTTTATATCCAGTATAAATAGATTTATTATTCCTTGAATTAATCGACAAGCATAATCTATATCCACTATAGTCGCTTCCCATTTGAGTGATTGAATGTTTACGCGGCTTATTTATAAATTCTACTTTAGCACTTTCATGGTTAATGAGGTTCTGTTGGAGAAAATCTTTTAATATTTTTTGGTAATTCTCTGGATACTCTCCATAGCTTTCTTCTGATAGCCTTTCAGTATTATGGTCTGGCATAAATAAATTAGGCATAGGAATAAGGCCTTTGGAGCAGCTTGAAACAATTAATGCTAATGATATAAGTAATATTTTATTCATAAATTTTGCCCAGGGCCGGAGTCGAACCGGCACGAGGTTGCCCTCGAGGGATTTTAAGTCCCTTGCGTCTACCAATTCCGCCACCCGGGCGAGTGTTT
>Ga0115003_10000833_pt1 | contig 27420 bp, 18 predicted proteins | sample ArcticOcean_MG_C_7_FD_88736 | JGI IMG/M metagenome (GOLD analysis project Ga0115003, IMG submission 88736) | Marine microbial communities from western Arctic Ocean - ArcticOcean_MG_CB11_88 | ecosystem: Environmental > Aquatic > Marine > Oceanic | place: Arctic Ocean: Canada Basin | collected... | reverse complement strand
TGAAAGAATAGAAGATAGAACAATGTCTAAAGAGATCATTAAGGAATAAGATCTCAAATGATTACTTTATTTTTTTTACTAAAAACATATTAAAATATTTTAGCAGTACAAAAATCGTAAAAATCAAGATACTAAAAAAACCTCAACTTATTGATAATTAATATGATGAGGTTTTATTAAGTGGTATCCGTGAGAATCGAACTTTAATTACTATGATTTATGAGTTGTCACTTATATGTTCAAATTGCTTTAACTCTCTAATGAGTTGGTTAGACAAATTTTCTGCGCGCGCTACTAAGGAGTAATCAGAAATGGTTACTCTTTTTTTTGCTTTAAACTCAATGATACAAAAATTAAGAGTGTATTGGTTGTGTGTTAAACAGTTGATATTCTTAACTTTTTATTTAAAAACTAACAAGTAGTTCTCTTATATATGATGGTACAGGAATAATTCTATTTCTACCAGATTTGTTTCTATTACCCGATAAATGAATGTATTTAAGGTCATCTGAAAAGTCAGACCATGGGTGAACGATTTAAAAACTAGATATTTATTTTCAATCTATTTATGATACTGATTTAAATCCAACGCCGGCTTATTATATAATCAAAAATGAACTTCAGAACTAAAAAATAATTATAGACAATCAATTAAAATTATTAAGAAGAATTGTCATATTTTTTTTTATTAATATAAATTTTATCCTTTTTCTTCATTTTTTATATCAATTGCTTCAAATCTTCTAGCTACAACTTTTTCTTAAATATAAATTTGGAATATGAATGTTTTAAAAGCAACAATATTGTTATTATTGGTGTCTGCTAATAACTATGCAGTACCAGAAATTATAGATGCAGACGCTATTGTCTATAAAATACTAGATGGTGCTACTTTAAAACTTCATGTATACAAACCTAAAAGTTTTGATGAGCAGACACTGCATAATGTTATTATTTTCTTTCATGGTGGCGGTTGGAACAATGGCAGTCACAAGGCGTTCAAACGTCAATCGATGTATTTTGCATCTAGAGGTATGGTGGCTATTTCGGCAGAATACCGACTAAAAAATACTCACGGTACCACACCCTATGATGCTGTTGAGGATGCAAAATCTGCTATCCGATATGTGCGAAAACACGCCAATAAATTTAAAATTAACCCAAACACCATAACAGCGGGCGGTGGCTCTGCGGGAGGGCACTTGGCAGCAAGTTGTGGATTGTTAAAAATGTGGGATAATAACGATGAAGATTTAAGTGTTAGTTCAAAACCCAATGCATTGGTCTTATTGAACCCTGTGTTGGATTTAGGACCAGGCCATTACGCACACAAGCGTTTTGGAAAAGATTTTAAATTACTCTCACCAATGCAAAATATTTCAGAAAATGCGCCACCGACCATTATTCTTGTTGGCACAGAAGATAGAATCTTGCCGGTCCCAACCGTTAAAAAATACCAATCAACAATGCAGTCCTTTGGCAATCGCTGTGATGTGGTTTTGTACGAAGGTCAAGGGCATGCGTTTTTCGCAAAACCACCCATAAAATATTTCATTGAAACGACTCACGAAATTGACCACTTTTTAGTCTCTTTGGGCTATTTAGAGGGTCAGTCAACAATAAAAAAACAGTACAATATTAATAACCAATAAATGCATAATCATATGAGAAATTTTTACTTTTTTACTTTTTTAACTATGATGTTGGGTTCATCAGAAGTCATGGCTCAAGGGCCTTGGACATTTACAAACGACAATGAAATTTGGGCGAGTACAGGTACTACAGCAAACATAGCGGCAGGAGCAGCATATTCAACCCTGACAATCAACGGTGCGGGTAATCCTCAGATCGTAACAACACAAGCCAATGTTAATGCTGATTTAATTGACCATGTTTCGATTACAATTCAGAATAACAGTGATAACCTACGCATGCGTTTTATATTCAAAGATGCAACTGGTACAAGTAGATATGTAGATACTGATATTACAGCAAACGATTCTGAGTTTAAGACGTATACAATAAATCCTGGTAAAATTAGCTCTTGGATAGGAACTATAAACTCCATAACAATTCAATTTAAAGCTGACAGCGATAATAATGTTGCTGTTGACACACCTGCTAATGCTAATTTTTATATTGACGATATTACAATGTTAACAACAAGCTACAGTGGAATATTACAAAACTCTAGTTTTGAGGATGTTCCGGGAGATCTTGCGAACTGGTCACCTAATGGAAATACAACTCAGTTAGCTTCTACACCAATGGCTATATCAACTACTGAGTTTTCGGATGGAAACCAATCTGCTGAGTTTACAATTAATTCTGTTCTGACTGGGAATCCTCCACAGTTATGGAACAGCTATTCATGGTCTATGGATCCTGGTCCAGTTGATAACAGTTCCAAGTTGACTGTAACTTGGGATATGAAAGCTACAAGTTTGGCTGGAGGTCCAAAAGTATCTCCAAGATGGAAAATGAATATTTCATCAGGAGCAGTAGGAGATGCAACACAGAGAGCTACATATGGTGCGTGGAAAAGCGCAACAACACAATGGACCACTGTCACTAACACGAAGGAATTATCAACACCAACAACCTATGATGATGAGTTTTATGACAATATTGAGTTAGGATTTACTCTGAAAAATGGCGCTGTAGGTACTAAACTATATATTGATAATATTATAACAACTATTACTGGTACAACGCTAGGTTATGAAGATGTTTCAGAGATTAATCCTTCTACCATCAAAGCTTTTCCTAATCCCTCGACTAGCTTATTAAATATTGAAACCTCAGATGAAATTGTTGGAATGCGTGTCATTAATATGCTAGGACAAATTGTTATAATACAAAAAGGCTCATCCAAAAGACTTACTACCTCGTCTTTGAATACAGGATTATATATTTTAAAAGTCACTCATAAAAATGGAAATGAGTCTTCAATTCAAATTATTAAAAAATAAATATGAAAAAAATAGTAATAAATATAGTTTTTTGTCTATTCGCATTAATTGTAGGGGCACAAGAAAATAAATTTGCAGCTAATCGTGCTGAGAATGCTGTAGCGCTCATTTCTTCACAAATGGATATTTCTGATTCAGACGCAGAGTTTTTACAACAAGAATTGTATAATAAATATGCTTCCAATGCTAAAAAAATTAAAGGCAATGGACTTTCTGAAGACGAAAAAAAAGCAGTTTACAGAGCAGCAGCTAAAGAAACACGTCAAAAATTAATGACCAAATTCAATAAAGAGGAGGTCCAGAAAATCATTAACTTGGAACGTGAAAGTTTTAAAAAATAAAATGACAATTTAATTTTAAATACACAGGAGACATTGTCTCCTCTTTGTTTTTATGATAAAAAGAAATAATACAATATTATTTTGTTTTTTTTGGAGTATGTTTACTGCATTTGCACAATCCTCATCATGGGATATTGTTGAGCAAATGGGTAGAGGTATAAACCTTGGTAATACCTTAAGTGCTCCAGTGGAAGGCAACTGGGCACCTGTTGTGTATGAACAGTATTTTATTGATGTTGCTAACGAAGGGTTTTCAAATGTTAGAATTCCAATAGATTTTTTTGGAGATCGAACTAGTGGAGTGACAGATGCATTTTCGACTGATGCAAACTCATTTGGTGATTTTAATGGTAACGTAACTGATTTTAAAGTAAATGATACTTATCTGGATCGTGTTGAAACGGTTGTAAATTGGTCTCTTGCGCAAGGCTTGTATACTATTATTGATTTTCATGGCGCTGAGTTGAAATCAGATTTCCTGGAAACTTTTAATTTAGAAAGCACTAATTATGCTCATCCAACATCTGCGAAACGAGCAGCAGATTTAATGAAATTTAAATCCATTTGGATTCAAATTGCTAATCGTTTTATAGACTTTCCCTCAACTTTATTTTTTGAGGTTGTCAATGAACCTTATTTTGAGGTTAATGCTCAAGAAATGGATGAAATAAATTTAATGATTATTGAGGCCATAAGATCAACAGGTGGAAATAACAGTTCACGCCCAATAGTAATAACAGGAGGGACCTCAAATTCCTATCAAGCACCAACTGCTATTGGAGCAGAAGTTTTAAATAGTGATTCAAACTTAATAGCTTCTTTTCACTATTATATACCTTTCAATTTTACGAGTTCGTCTACATCCAACAATAATGATTTTAATTGGGGTACAACTAACGATAAATCAACAGTGAACACTCATTTTGATTTGGTTAAAACATGGTCTGAGACAAATAATATTCCTATAACTCTGGGAGAATTCGGAGCTGATAATGAAGGGGGATACAATTATCAAACAGGAGTTTACGGGAACAATGGTGGTCCTGTTAATTCTGATAGAGTTGAATACCATCGCTATATCGCAGAACAAGCCATAAACAGAGGTTTTTCATTTTCGGCATGGTGTAGTGGTAATAAGTCCAATAAAACTATTCATTTACGCACTGATTATCCATCCACCACAAATACCGTTGCTGGAGTTTGGGTTGAAGATGTAAAAGAAGCACTTTTAGCTGATGGTACATGGCCAGAGTGTTATGGCCCTACTTTGGACCAAATTATTTTAAATCCCGGTTTTGAATGCAGTATTACATCGAGTTGGAACTTTACTACACAAGGTAATGCTGTGGCCTCTATTTCAGAAAATTCTTCCTCTGTTTTTTCGGGAAATTATGCCGCTAGAATTCAGGTTACAGCTTCAGATACCTATAATAAAGTCATTTTGAGTAACGTTGATTATCAACAAGACTTAACAAACAAAAAAATCACAATAGGTTGCTATGCAAAATCCTCAACTTCTGGAACATCATTTAAACTCAGAATAAAATCTGAGGATAACATGACGAATTCTAATTACACTGCTTCTTCAGCTTTTTCTTTGTCAACTTCATTTGATTATTATTCCTTTGAATATGTAGTTCCTCAAAATACGACGAGTGCACAGCTGCAGGTGCTGATGGGTGAAGATGTTGGTGTTTATTTTTTGGATGCATTTGATGTGTTAGTAGAAGATTACACACTTGGTGTAAATTCAAATTTATTTACTTCAGATTTATTAATATCTCCAAATCCAGTCAAAGGAAATTTATATTTTAATACGAATCATACAATTTCAATGGTTAAAATTTATGATATGTTAGGGCATTTGATTTTAACACAAATTGTAACACAATCAATTGCTGTTGAAGGTCTATCAAAGGGGGTATATATAGCAAAAGTTGAATTTGAAAATGGAACAATTCTAACAAAGAAATTTGTAAAAAATTAGTCTATTTTTGTAGTCTTATTTCTTTAGGGATTATATCAAAATGATTTTTGAAACATTTTGTAAAGTAAGAGGGTGAAGAAAACCCAACTTTATAGCCAATTTCGCTAACTGTCAAATCTGTTTTTTCTAATAATTCTTTAGCTTTTTCTAATCTAATTTTTCTAATAAATTCAGTTGCGGTGTTACCTGTCAATGCCTTTATTTTTCTGTAGAGTTTACTTCTGCTTAATAAGAGCTCATTTGCTAGAAGTTCAACACCTAAGCTTGAATTACTAATATTGTTGTGAACATAGTCTAAAATATTGGTAATGAAATCTTTGTCTAAAGAAGTGGTTTTCGATAAATCTTCGTTTTGAATTCCGTTAAAATATTTTTTAAAAAGAATTTGACGACTTGTTAAGAGTTGCTTTATATGAGACTTCATAACACCCATATTAAATGGTTTTTTAATATAAACATCGGCTCCAGAGTCAATTCCTTTTATTTTGTCAATTTGCATCCCTTTTGCCGTCATCATCAAGAGTGGTATATGACTAATTTTAATGTCACTTTTAACTCTTTTGCAAAATTTAAAACCATCCATGACAGGCATCATAATATCTGTAACAATGATGTCTGGCATAAACTTTAGTGCTTTTTCTAAACCTTCTTGGCCATTTTCTGCTGTTTTTATTTTATAGGTTTCTTTAAGTTCGTTTTTCAAATAATTTTTGAGTTCTAAATTGTCTTCAACGATAAGAATTGTTTTTTTGGCTTTAGATTTTTTAGTTTTTAATGAATCGATTTGATCTAAACCATCATTTATTTGTTCAAAATCTGAGTGATTTGGGTTCAAAATCTGAGTCGATAAATTTTTGTTGAAATGTTCATTTCCTTTGGGAAAATAGAGTTTAAACTGAGACCCAACATTATTTTGACTTTTAACTTCAATTTTTCCCTTGTGTAAATCAACAAAACTTTTTACAACTTCAAGCCCAATTCCAGTACCTCCATAATATTGTTTATCAAGCTCTTTTACTTGGTAAAAACGTGAAAATATTTGATTTAAATCTTTAGAGTTTATCCCGATTCCACTGTCTGAAATACTGATGCATATTCCCTCAATTAGTTTTTTGTTTTTTATGAGAGGAAAATACATCTCATTATCTGTTTCATTTACTTTTAAAGTCACTTTGCCGTGTTCTTTAGTGGCTTTAAATGCATTTGATAATAAGTTGAAAATAATTTTTTCGAGCATTGAAGGATCTGCCCAAATATTGAGCTGATTTATTTTGTTTTCTAGTGTTAAATCAATGTTTCGTTGCATGGCTTCCTCTTCAAAATGACTGGCTACCTCTTCAATAAATGGAATTAAATTAAATTTTGAAACATTAATCTCCATTTTATCAAATTGTAACTTTCTAAAATCCATCAATTCATTAATTAATCGTTTAAGTCGTTTTGAATTTTTGTAAATGATATTGAGTTTCTCTTTGATTTTTTTTGGAAGACTCAAATTAGGATTGCTTATGATATCTTCCAAGGGATTTAAGATGAGAGTTAAAGGAGTTCTAAATTCATGAGAGATATTGGTAAAGAATTGAATTTTTTTGGCATTTAATCCTTCAAGTTGTTTTCGTTCTCCTCGCTCTCTTTTTATTTCCAGTCGTTCTTTCACACGAATATCTACGAATCTGTAAATATTGTAAATAATACTAAGAAAAATAACTAAAAATAATAATGAAGCTAGATTGGTTTTCCACCATTGTGGAAGAATTTCTATATATAAGGAAGTGTGGCTATTGCTCCAAATACCATCTGAATTTGCTGCTTTTACTTTGAAATTATAGCTTCCTGGGGGAATGTTTGTGTAGGTAGCATTTCGGGTTTTTCCAACATAGTTCCAACTAGGTTCAAATCCCTCTAGATAATATGCATACTCTAGATTTTTTGTACGTGTAAAACTTAATCCAAAGTAATCTATTGTTAAAAAACTTTGATCATGATTTAGTTGCAGTTTCAAAGTTTCTGCTATAACTTTCTTTAAAGGAGAATTTTCTTCGTTGGGTTTTATACTTTTGTTTGAAAGTTTAAAATCTGAGATATATACTTCTGGTACATCTGAATTTATTTGGATTGAATTTGGATTAAAATAATTAATTCCTCTATTGCACCCAAAATATAAGGTTTCGTTTTTTGAAAAGTAGACAGAATTTTTATTAAAATTATTGGCTATAATTCCGTCTTCAGTATTATAATTTGTAAAGCTATTATTAGTAACATCAAATTTTGTCATTCCATTATTACTTGTAAACCAAAAAATTCCAGGTTTTGTTTCAACAAAAGAAGTAATAGATTGATAGATGAAGTTTTCGGAATTATTATACCATTTTGCAGTCTTTTTTTTAGGATTTAGTTGGCAAAGGCCATACCCATCTGTTCCAATCCAAATATCTTTGTTTCTATCTTCAAATAAAGTTGTTATGACATTATACTTTACAGTGGTTTTAAGAGTTCTATTAATAAGTACATTATAGGATTCTACTTTTGGGTTATTTTTAATATTTGATATCTTGAATAAACCAGTTCTAGTACCAAGCCATATATTATCGTTATGATCTACTAAAACTTTTCGAATATTTTTTGAATCTATATATTGTTTTTTAAGTGCAGGTTCTTGATGATGAACAAAGGTTTTTGTCGCTGCATTGTATGAATATAAACCGCTTAGAAAACTACCTATCCACAAAGTTCCTTCAGAGTCCTCTGCAAAGCTCATAATTCTGTTGGATTTAAAAACTCCATTACTGTTTTTAACCTGTATATTTTTAAATTTATTTTTTCCTTTTTCCAATACAAAAAGCCCAGAATTCCAGGTACCTACCCAAATATTTTCTCTACGATCAATATAAATTGTTACAACATTGCTGCTAGTAAGACCTTTGGCAATGGGGTTGTTTTGATCTATGAGATGAGTAAAATTTTGAGTTTTGGGATTATAGACATCTACGCCTCCATCTGCAATTCCAAACCAAAAACGACCTTGCTTGTCTTGGGCAATAGCAGTTACAGATTTGGAGTAGAGAGATTGATTTTTATTTGGAATGTGTTCTATGGATTTAAAGCGCTCATTTTCTTTATCATAGATATCTATCCCCTGATTAAAATATCCAAGCCATATTCTTTCGTTTTCATCAAAAAATATAGACCAAATAGAATTTGATTTGATCCCTTTAAGTTCTGATCTATTGTATTTTAATGAAGTGAGTTCTTTTTTGTGGTTTAAAATGAGAAGACCATCGTTTTCTGTACCACAAAAAATAGCACCTTTAGGGTCCGTTTCCAATGCTAAAACCCTTTTATTAGTTATTGGGTGAAATTTAAATTCATAATCATTTGAAGGTGTGGTTAGAATTTCGATGAGTCCATCATATACAGTTCCAAGCCAAATACTTCCGTCATTTTTTGTAAGAATTGTTTGAATGGGGGTATTAATAATTTTTGAACCTTTAAGGGTTGTAAACTCAGCATGATTTATAATGTTATTTGATATATTATATCTCAGAAGACCTGTATTAGATCCTAATAAGATACTTCCCCTTTCGGTTTTTTCAATACTATTAATTTGAAAACTATTAATATTATTTGATACTTTTGTAGATATATTTGTACTTAAAAGAGTTTCTTTATCAACGTTGAAAACACCAAAACCATGTGTCCCAACTATCAAAGTGTTGTCTTCAGTTTCATTTATTGCTTTAACTTGAATCTTTGAGTTAAGTTCATTTAAAGGCACATGAAAAAATTCATCTAAGTCTCTATTGTAGAGGTTTAATCCTTCTTCAGTTCCTACCCAAATATTATTGTAGTTATCTATAAAAATGACATTGATAACGGAGTTGTTAATTGTTTTATTATCATTCCATTTATGTTTGTAGTTTTTAAATTCATATCCATTATATGAACTCAAACCGTTTCCTTGAGTACCAATCCAAACGATTCCTTTATGGTCTTTTACTATACAAGAAATAGCTCTTGTTCCAATCTCTTCTGATAGTGATTCAAAATTTAGATTTTTATAATCTTGCTGAGCAAAAACTGGACTTGAACTAAAAATAAAAAAGTACAATATAATACCTACGCGCATTGATTTTAATTTTTAGAAAAATTAATAAAAGACTGGAGTTGTAAATATCAATCAATTTGAAAAATATTGAATGTTATTACAAAATAATTTTTAACCGTGCTTCAAAAATTATATACAATTACACATTTGTGTCATGTATGTAGCAATGATTTGAATAATTTTGACAAAGTTCAAATTGAATAATTAAATATAACTAAAATTATTTAACAACCAATTTTTATCTTAAATGAAAAACAAATTCAAAATTTCTATTGTAATCTTGCTATTTCCACTAGCAATTTTTGCACAAACAAAAACAGTGACATGGGTGGTCAATGACGACCAATGTTTACCACTACCTGGCGTTACTGTTCAGGCTAAAGGAATTCAAGACTTGGTCGCTGTCACAAACTTTGATGGTGAATTTACTATTAGTTTAGAATCACAAAAAAAACAAGTTTTAGTTTTATCTTATGGTGGATTTCAAAAGATTGAGGTAGATGTCAGTGCATCAACAACAGTACGTTTATCTATGGAAATAGATATTGCTGAATTGGATGAAGTTGTAGTAATTGGTTATAGGTCTGTTCTTAAAAAAAATGTTACAGGCTCTATAAGTTCTGTTACTGTAGAGGACAATATAGCTAATCAAATCAAAGGAATTGATCAGCTTTTACAAAGTAGAGTAGCGGGTGTTCAAGTGTTGCAAAACTCAAGTGCTTTTGGGTTCTGGGGTTAGTGTTCGTATTAGAGGTTCCAATAGTTTAAGAGGTAATAATGAACTTTTGTATGTTGTAGATGGAATCATTATCGCTGCCGCTGGAGAAGATGTATTACCTGCAGGTGGAATTGGCAATTCTGGTCAAGAGTTCCAAAATGGACTTACAGGAATTAATCCAAGAGATATAGAGAGCATTGAAATTTTGAAAGATGCCTCAACAATAGCAATTTACGGATATAGAGGGACTAATGGTGTCGTATCCATCTAGCATGTCGTATTTTTTTCTTACGCTAAGGACAGAAGTATTATAGAAAGTGTTGATTTTTATATTATATTTTTCTCCTTTTTTTGTAGTAATTAATACCAACTCAAACTTAAATTTTAACAGTTTAGATTTGACTTTAAGTACTGACCCAAGCGTAGTGATGAATGCACCACTAACGCTCACAGAAATCAACACAAATGAATTGATTAATTAGATTAAATTTTTTTTTCAGTTGAATAAACTTTCTTTACTTGTTTACATATTTTGGACATTCATAACGAATGCCCAAAATCAATTACCTATAGCCAATGTTGCTTTGGAATCCATAGACCCTCAAACCAATAGTTTTAGTTTTTGGTCTAATTTTCAAACGAATGGTGGTCAGGTAAACTATTCGATTGAAACTGAAAATTTAATTTCAGGAAGTACAAAAGCTCAAAAAAGTGAAATCATAGCGTTGGGAACGAATGGATGGCATGTAAAAACTCATAGCGATTATTTATTCCAAGTGGAAGCCAATGAGACTTATACAGTTCGTTTTTGGGCTAAAGCCAATTCTTCTTCAGCCACACTTAAAGTGGTCTTTCAATCTGAAGTTTCTGGAAGTTATCAAGGCGTTAATCAAAACCTCACTCAACAGTGGCAGCAATACACCCAAAGCTTTACAATCGCTGATTCTGCAGAATTAAATCGCTTAAGCTTTTGGTATATGTCACCAGGAATTACTTATTATTTAGATGAGGTTGATGTTGTTGCGGGTCATACGATTTCATTAAATCCAGCTATAACCTATCAAACTGTAGATGGTTTTGGTGCAGGCATAAAGAGAAGAACTGAGCATTTATACGCTTTGGAAGACAATATGCGTGAACAAATTGAAACCTATGCTTTTCAGAATTTAGAAGCCAATATGATTCGATTTTTTGTGTATCACGATTTAGAAGATTCGAACGATAACAACAATGCCTTTGTTTTAAATTCTTCTGCTTTGAATTGGACGCGATACGATAGTAATTCCAGTACAAATGCAACAAAATATATTGGTGAAGCCCTAAATAATGCTTTTAATTTAAGTGCTAACGGATTTGACCACGTCATTGGAAATTGTAATAGTGCACCCGCATGGTTAAAAACCAATGGATCACACAACAATGGTGGTACTCTAATTGCTGGCGGAGAGGATGAATATAGCGAATTTTTGGTCGCTTTTATAAATGGAATGCAATCGCGCTACGGCGTTAGTGTCACAGCTATTTCTCCAACTAATGAGCCTGATTATGATGTGACCTATGAGTCTATGAATACAACACCTTCGGAATTATCATCAATTATTTTAAATCTAGAGACACGATTAATTTCCGAAAATTTGAGTGATGTACAAATCATTTCACCAGAAACTTTTAGAGTCACCTCAAACGATGCAACAAAGTCCACAACTAATTACATCAACAGTATGTTTGGAAACCCCAGCGTAATCGCTGCAACAGATATTGTTGCCACACATACTTATCAAAACCTTATATCTCCCTCAGACTGGTCGTCTGTTCATACAGCAGCTCTAGATAAACCTATTTGGGTGACAGAAGCAGGAAATTTACACAGTCCAGGCTGGGATATGAAAGATGCCAGCTATCACATTGATCGTATTATGGATGGCTTTAATTACGGAGGCCTTACAGCGTATATGTTGCATTTGTTTTATGAGCGTCATAAGTATCAATCCGAGGTGAATTCTGGTGAGAATTACGGTTCTTCAGCTTTGGTATTATGGGATAATTCAAACAACATCATTTTACCTAAGCGCTACCACGTGTTTAAACATTTTGCAAATTTAGTTAAGACTGGTTTTCAAAGAATTCATCTTAATAATTTTGATTCTGGTCCAAAAGCTGTCGCATTTAAATCCTCCGATGAGACAAAAATTGTTGTTCAGCTATTCTCAGAAAACAACTTAGACAGTTTTGAAATCGAAATACCGCAAGGCACCACATCAATCGAACATTATGTAACATCGGACAATACAAATGAAAATTTCAGCTTGGTTACAACAGATAATTTCGATCTTCAGAGTGGTTTTATTTCTGTTAACATAGACAGCATGTCTATGCATAGCTTAGTTTTTAATATTGATTCTTCTTTAGCTACAAATGATGCTTACATTTATGATAAAGATTCAATTCATCTCTTTCCAAACCCTGTTGTTTCACAGTTGAATTTAAGTTTTTCAACTGATGAAGCACGAAAAATTTCTATTTATAAAATGAGTAGTGAAAGGGTTTACCACAAATCACACGAAGCATCTATTGAGTTAACTATTGATGTTAAATCATTTGCGGATGGCATTTACATCCTTAAATCATCAATAGGGAATGAACAGTATGCATTAAAATTTCTAAAAATAAAACAATGAAATTGACCTTTAAAAAATACATTTACACCCTTTTATTTTTAGTTTCTTTTCTAAACACAGAAGCTCAAGAGCAATCCACTTCTCCAAATTTTATTTTTTATTTGGCAGATGATCAAGATTTATTGGACTATGGTGTATACGGAAATCCAAAAGTTCATACCCCAGCTGTTGATGCGCTTGCCAAAGAAGGGATGCGTTTCACAAATTTTTACACTTCTCAAGCCATTTGTGCACCAAGTCGATCTCAAATTTTTACGGGTATGCATCCGGTTAAAAATGGCTGTATGGCGAATCATCTGCCTGTCAAATCGAATTTAAAAACTGTGATTCATTATTTAGAAGCTGAGGGCTATGATGTTGTTTTAGCAGGAAAAGGGCATGTCAAACCGAATTCAGTTTTTCAATGGTCTAAATACTTCAAGTCTGTAAATCATCGCTATTTGCCTATAGATAAACTTGAAAATTATCTTAAAAAAACCAAAAAGCCATTCTGTGTTTTTGTAGCCTCAGACTTTCCTCATGGCCCTTACCCAAAAACACCTCAATATACCAATGAGGATATTTACCAACTTCCATATGATAAAGGTAATTTTAGAAAATTCAAAACAGGATATTATCAAAATATATACGATGACAATACGCAGTTAGAACATGTTTTGAAAATGGTTGAAACCAATGGTTTTGTCGAAAATTCAATTTTTATATATGCATCAGACCACGGAATTTCTGGAAAATGGGGTGTTGCCGAACAAGGATTAAAAGTGCCATTTATTGTAAGATGGCCTGGTGTTGTGAAACCCAATAGTGTTTCAGAAACCATGTTAAATTTCGTAGATGTTCTCCCCACTTTTTTAGATATTATAGATGCTGATATTCCAAAAAATCTCGATGGTAAAAGTTTTCAATCTACGTTAAAAGGTGATCAAGAGCCCGTTCACGATTATATTTATTCTATAGCAACAAAACAAAATATTCAGCAGTGTAAAGTATTTCCTACTCGAGCAGTTCGGGATAAGCGTTATAAATTCATTAGAAACTATAATTCTATGGAAGTTGTGGACTTAAACTATGGCTCAAATCCAATTGTCAATGAATTTATTCGAATAGGAGCAGCGTCTTTTCCTAACGTTCCTTTTGAAGAATTATATGACTTAGAAAATGATCCCTATCAAGACCAAAATTTAATAAATAACCCTGAATTTTTAGAACTAAAAAATCGTCTTTCTGTAGCATTAGAAAATTGGATGATTACTCAAGATGATTTTTTATTAAAGCAAAAAATGCCTTTAATAAAACCAACACTTCATCCTTTGGACCGAAACTCCAAATGGAATAATGTTAGCGCCGATTTAGAACATAAATTAAATGAAAGTGATTATTACCTAACGCATTATTAACTAATTGGCAGCTTTATACAAAACCAGTTCAACTTAATACAAATGAAAAAATAAGAGCTAGAGCCATTCGAATTGGTTTCAAAGCTTCTGAGATAACAAATAATTTAAATTTAAAATGATGATTTCTATTAAAAAACTTACGCTTTTTCTTTTTTGTGTCGCTATGATACCTCAGGATTTGATCAGTCAAACAGGCACTAAGAAGCATAATATTTTATTTATCTCTATTGATGATTTTAGACCAAAAATCAATTCCTATGGCGAGTCCCAAATGATTACGCCTAATATTGATAAATTGGCATCTGAAGGCCTTCAGTTTGACAACGCATTTACAAATATCGCTGTTTGTGGGGCTAGTCGCGCCAGTATTATGACAGGAATACGTCCAAGTCAAGACCGTTTTAATGATTACAGGTCTCGTGCTTCAGTTGATACTCCAGACGCAATTACACTAAATCAACTTTTTATGGAAAATGGTTACGAAACGATTTCTTATGGAAAAATCTATCATTATCCAAACGACACAGGCGCCTATTGGTCCGATAATGACGGTGGTGCCCACCAAGCAGATTACCAAGACCCTGAAGCCCAGGAGCGCAAGCGCAATGGCGAATTTGGAGAACATGGCCGCAAGGGGCCTGCATTTGAGTATCCAGAGGTGGACGATTACGCCTATAACGACGGAAAAGTGACCAAAAGAGCCTTGGATAAAATGAAAGCATTAAAAGCAGAAGATAAGCCTTTTTTTATGGCGGTTGGATATGTATCTCCACACCTGCCTTTTATCCAGCCTAAAAAATATTGGGACCTATACGATCACAACGAAGTCCCTTTAGCGGACAATGCTTATCAACCAGAGAATTCACCTTACATTGCTATGCACGCCCAGCATGACAATGCGGAGTTGAGAAACATGTATTTAGACATTCCTAGCAAAGGTTTATTGAGTGATGAGATGTCGAGAAATCTCGTCCACGGCTATTATGCCAGTGTGAGTTATATGGATGCCTTGATTGGAGATTTAATTGATGGATTGGATGCAATGGGATTGCGGGATAATACCACCATTATTTTGTGGAGCGATCATGGATTCTTTTTAGGAGAGCACGGTTTTTGGTGTAAACACAGTACCTTTTATGAGGCTATAAAGATACCTTTTATCATTTCCTCTCCGGGTTTTGCTAAAAATCAAACAACAGATTCTTTTACAGAATTAGTGGATGTGTATCCAACTCTTTGCGAATTGTCAGGAATTAGACCCCCTGAATACATCCATGGAGAAAGTTTAACCCCTGTGATGGAAAATCCCTCGGTCAATCTAAAAGATGAAATTTACACTCGCTATAAGCAAGGTGAGGCCGTGGTGGACGAGAATTATTCTTATACAGAATTTTTTCAAGGAGAAGAATATTTAGGAAATATGCTTTATGACCTTAAACTCGATTTGAGGCAAAATACCGATATTTCAAAACGTGCTGAAAATGCAGCATTGGTTGACAAATACAGCAAGAAATTGAAAGTGATGCGAGATTTCGTGAACCAAGATCCCTTGAAAGCGAAATGATATTAATGTATATTTCTGATGTGATTTGATATTTAGAAATAAATCGCTTCAAATTTGATAGGCTTTTACTCAAATATTCTAAGTAAATAAAACTTCTTAGTTTAACTTTATAAAAACTAATAATTAGCCAAACTAAATGACTTTTAAATTTAATTATTTTCAAAAAGTAATAATGTCAACTAACAAAACAATATTGTTTTTTTTAATGTTTTCAGGACTGATTTTTTCACAAAATTATTATTATGTATCTTCTATAGAGGGGTTTGATTCCAACAATGGTTTAAGTACAAATTTTCCTTTTAAAACCATTAATAGAGCCATTTCATTTGTTGGTGCTGGAGATACAATTTTTGTCATGAATGGCACCTATCAAAATAATGGCTACGGAACGGTGGATACTTCCACCAATACCAACATGAACAACAATCATGTGGTGACGATTAATAAGTCTGGAACAGAGGGGGCTTATATTACTTTAAGAAATTATCCTGGCCATTCCCCAATAATCCAATTTGATGGCAGGGGTGGAATTGTTATTTCAAATGACATGAACTACATCATTATTGAAGGTTTTGAAGTGGTAGGACCTGCTGCATCCATTACCTATGCCGAAGCATATGCAGACAGACAATATAAGGTTTTAGCGGCTTCAGATCCAAGTGACAATATCAATTATAACCATACTTATTTTTCTGGAAAAGGGATTTGGGGTGGCTATGGTGCACACCAACACATCATTATCCGTAACAATATTGTTCATGATACAACAGGCTCAGGCATTCGCTTTAACGACTCCGACCACATTACCATTGAATACAATGAGGTTTACAATACCACCTGGTGGACATCCTCGGCTTCGTCTGCCGTCGTATTTGCTGAAACCATTGCGGCTTCAGAGGCTGACAATGGTACGGATGTAAAAATGATTATGCGGGGTAACTTAGTTTACAACAACTGGAACCGCATTCCTTTTTACGTAACCCAATTGCCCGATAATTCAGGGAACACCAATGAAAATTATGGCACAGCGACTTATAATAATATCTTAGATGGACAAGGCTTGTACGTTACAAGAAGCGACGATGATTATTACGGAACCTTTTTATTTGAAAATAATGTTTGTGTGAACAATGGGAAAAATGGAATCAATTTTGATAATTCTTTAGGAGCTTCCGCTATTTTTCAAAATAACTCCCTTTACTATAACGGAGTTCACGAAATAATTCAAGATATTTCTGTGGCCAATGGAAACCAAGGACATAGAGGTCAAAAAGTAGGGGGTATTAAAGCCAATAAAGTTCAAAATGTGACTGTTGTCAATAACATTGTAGTAACTCGAGATAATTTATTTTCAGCCATAGAACTTCCCAATATTTCAGGTTCTAGGCCTGTTTTTAATAATATATTCTTAAATGGTAAATTACCATCTGGTGATAATGGCGTTCCTTATAATTTTATATCCTGTTGTAATCAGATTGATGTAGATCCTTTGTTTACAAAGGCTCCCAGCGTTGTCGATGGCGCAATTGACATCAGTCAAGTAAATTTAATGATTATAAACGGTTCACCCGCAATTGATGCTGGAGATTCAAATTACTCACCTGTTGATGATTTCTTGGGAAATTCAAGACACGCACTCCCAAATGCTATTTCATACTCAAGTTTTGAAAACTCAACAGGAGGGTGGTCTGCTTTTGGATCAACGATTCAATCAAGTGAAAATTCATCAAAAACAGGAAATAGTAGTCTATTAACATCAGATAGAACTATAAATTGGCATAGCCCAAAATTGGTTCTAGATAATTTACTAACTGTGGGCGAAACCTATACGTTTTATGTGTGGGTAAAACTAGCACAAGGTGTTTCTGGCACAACACAATTATCTATTAAGAATACTACTGCAACTTCAAACCAATATGAAAATATAACTTCAGTTACTTCTTCTTCTGACCAAGATTGGACGCTTCTTATGGGGGATTATACATATGCGTCTGCCGATAATTTATTTGTCTATGTCAAAGGTCCAACAATGGCTGATGGTGGTGGGGATTATTTTATAGACAATTTTTCATTAGTTCTTCAAGGAAATCCAGCAGTTGATTTTTTAAATATTGATGATATTGTGGATATCGGAGCGTATGAGTTTTCGGACAACTCACTGAGTAATGAAATTGTAAGCTCCCCCATTTTTAATCATATCTTATACCCAAACCCTGCGCTGGGTAAAATTTCAATTTTAAAAATTTCAGGGAAAGATATTGTTTCAGTAATAGATTTATTAGGCAAGCGCTATCAATTACCCCAAACGCAACAAAATAAATTACGTTCAATAGATGTATCAGCGCTTAGTTCTGGACTTTATATTTTGAAAGTCATTAATTCAACCAATAATCAAATAAAAACTTTAAGATTTTTAAAACAATAAAATCTCAACGATTCATAATAATATATTAAATGAAAAGAATAAAAAAAATAAGTTATGTCATACTCGCCAGTTTTATCATATGCATGATTAGTTGCGCCAATAGGGCTTATGTTTCTTACAGCAAAGAGATTACTCTCAGTTCGCACTTTAAGGGGTTATTTCATTTAGGTGCAGCCATAAATGAAGATATAATTTTAGGTAATGATCAAAAATCACAAACGATTGTTTCTTCAGAATTTAATTCTATTACGCCAGAAAATTCATTGAAGTGGATGTTTCTTCAACCGGAGCCCAATAGATTTAATTTTGAAGTGGCTGATAAATATGTTGAACTTGGGCTTAAAAATAACATGTACATCGTGGGTCACGCATTGGTATGGCACAATCAATTGGCCGATTTTATGCAAATCGTTGATGCTGCTGATGAAATGCAACAATATGTGACGAATCATGTAAATACCGTAGTTTCAAGATATCGAGGTAAAATAGATGCCTGGGATGTTGTCAATGAAGCTTTCAATGAGGATGGATCTTTACGTAAATCTGTTTTTTACAACAATATGGGTGAAGATTACATAGAAGCTGTTTTTAAACTTGCCCAAAAAGCGGATCCACAGGCCGACTTAATTTACAACGATTATAATGTTTATAAACCTGAAAAAAGAGCTGGTATTTTAAAAATGGTTAAAAAATTTAAGTCCAATGGAGTAAAGATAGATGGTGTAGGTGTTCAGGCCCATTGGGATTTAAAATCACCTAGTTTATACCAAATTGAACAAATTATATTGGATGTTCATGCTGCTGGTGTTCCAGTTTCTTTTACGGAGCTTGATATTTCTGTTTTACCAAATCCATGGAAAATGGTTGGTGCTGAAGTGACTCAAAACTTTTCACAATTTGAGGGCGATCCAAAAATGAGCCCTTATCCAAATAAACTTCCAACAAAAGTTCAAAAACAATTGGCAAAACGCTATCACGACATCTTTAAACTTTTTGTAAAACACAGTGATAAAATCAGTAGAGTGACGTTTTGGGGAGTGATGGATAAGCATTCTTGGCTTAATGATTGGCCCATCAAAGGACGTACAAATTATCCATTGTTATTTGATAGAAATTATAATCCAAAACCAGCATATAAAAGTGTCTTAGAGGTTAATACAAATCAACAAAACTAAAAATTTTAATATGAAATCTATTTCAGAAAAATTATCAATTACCGAAAAGATTGGTTACAGTTTAGGAGATTTGGCCGCTAATTTGGTCTTTCAAACCCTAATAACCTATTTGGCATACTTTTACACCGATATTTATGGTCTTGAAGCTGATGATGCCACTGCATTGATGTTTATTGTGGGTACTTTAGCAGCATTTGGGTTTAATCCCATTATTGGTGCCATTGCTGACCGAACCAATTCTATATGGGGGAAGTTTAGACCTTGGATATTGTGGACTGCCGCTCCTCTTGGAATCATTTCAGTTTTAGCATTTAGCACACCTGATTTTAGCTATCAAGGAAAGTTGATTTATGCCGTAATTACATACACTTTGTTGTTATTATTATACGCCTCGAGTAACCTTCCATATTCTGCATTAAGCGGAGTTATTACTGGAAATATGAAAGAGCGTAATAGTCTTTCTTCGTATCGATTTGTAGCGGTGATGTTTGCTCAATTTTTTGTGCAGGTTTTTATGCTTCCAATTATAATTTATGCTGGCGAAGGCGATAAAGCTATTGGGATAGAAATTGTGATGACTTGGCTAGCTATAATTGGTACATTCATGTTATTAATTACTTTTTTTACGACTAAAGAGCGTGTGGTTCCTACTCAAGAACAACAATCTACAGTTAAGGAAGATTTATTGGATTTATTGAAAAATAAACCATGGGTGATAATGTTGGTGCTTACCACCCTAACATTTATATCATTAGCCATGAAGGGGGGAAGCTATGTATATTATTTTCAAAACTTTATAGATGCAAGTTATCTAACGAGTTTTATCAGTCCAATATTAGAATTTTTATCAAGTATTGGAGTCAATTTCTTTGGAAATGACCCTGTATCTGCAGGATTTGGTTTGTTTAATGCAGGAGGAATCATTTTTATGATTATTGGTATTGGTTTATCTAAACCTTTAGCTGATAAGTACGGAAAACGAAATATTTTTGGATTGTTTTTATTTGTTTCGACCCTTTTTATCATTGTTTTTTACTTTTTTAAACCATCAGCGATTGTATTTATTTTTGGTGCTCAAATTTTACATGGATTTTTCTATGGTATTACCATTCCATTATTATGGGCCATGATTGCTGATGTCGCAGATTTTTCTGAATGGAAAAATAACCGAAGGGCGACTGCTATTATATTTTCTGCTATGATGATTGGACTCAAACTAGGACTCACGATTGGGAGTTCATTAGTAACTCAAATTCTATCGTCGTATGGCTATGTTGCAAACAGTGAATTGGGGCAATCTTCAGAAGCAATATTAGGAACTAAACTTCTTGTTAGTGTTTATCCCGCAATACCATTTTTGCTAGGCGTTGTAATATTATTTTTCTATGAAATAAATAAAAGAATGGAAACTCAAATTGAATTAGATTTAAAACAAAGACGAAATAATTAACACGATGCCAGAAGATTCTATAGACCATATTAATTTTAAAGAATTAAATAATAATGCGCTATCAGCGCCTTTGGTAAGCCATATTTATACTGCAGACCCTTCTGCTCACCTTTTCAATGGTAAAATTTACATTTATCCTTCACATGATATAGACGCAGGAGATGCTTTCGATGATTTAGGAAGTCATTTTGCCATGGAAGATTATCATGTGATTTCAATGGACTCTATAGACAGCGAAGCAATAGATAATGGTGTTGCCTTGCACGTCGATGATGTCCCCTGGGCTAAGCAGCAAATGTGGGCTCCAGATGCCAATGAAAAAGATGGAACGTTTTATCTTTTCTTTCCTGCTAAAGATTACGACGGCATTTTCCGGATTGGAGTTGCTCTAAGCGATAGTCCAACAGGTCCTTTTAAAGCGCAACCTAATGCAATTAAGGATAGCTTTTCAATTGACCCCGCAGTGTTTAAGGATGACGATGGTAGCTATTATATGTACTTTGGAGGGCTATGGGGAGGACAATTACAACGCTGGAGAACGGGTCAATTTAAGTCAGAAAACCCCGAAAGTCCAACGGCATTCATTCCAGAAGATAACGAACCAGCTTTACTGCCAGTTGTTGCAAAAATGAGAGATGATCTTTTAGAATTTGACGAAAAACTAAAACCGATTGAAATTATTGATGAAAACGGTGATCTTTTGCGCTCAGGAGATAATGAACGACGTTTTTTTGAAGCTGCTTGGATGCATAAACATAACGGAATATATTATTTCTCCTATTCCACAGGAGATACACATTATATTTGTTATGCTACAGGAAAAAATCCATATGGGCCATTTACGTACAAGGGCCGAATTTTAAATCCTGTGGTCGGCTGGACCTCTCATCATTCTGTGTGTAAAATTGAGGGCAAAACCTATTTGTTTTACCACGATTCATCCTTATCTAAAGGAGTTACGCACTTGCGTTGTATTAAAACAGCCGAAATTAAGTATCGTGAAGACGGTACCATTGTCACATTAGATGCATACACTAAACTTTAAATATTTTTGAATATATTTATTAATCAAAATTAACTAATGACCCGAGAATATTACATAGGATTTGATATTGGTAGTTCGTCCGTAAAAGTTGCCATTGTCGATTCAGAAACAGGAGAAAATATACTTAGCATTCATGAACCTAAACATGAAATGTCTATTCTTTCTGAACAAAAAGATTGGGCAGAACAAAACCCAAACGATTGGTGGACCTATATATGTCAGGCAACAAAACGAATTTTAAATGAATCTAAAATAGACGCTTCTAAAATTCTTGCTGTTGGTATTTCATATCAAATGCATGGGTTAGTAATAGTCGATTCCAAAGGAGAACCTCTAAAAAATGCCATTATTTGGTGTGATAGTAGAGCAGTTCAAATTGGGAATAAGGCATTTCAGGACTTGTCCCCGGCGCAATGCACAGAATCTCTCTTAAATTCACCAGCAAATTTTACAGCATCCAAACTCAAATGGGTGAAAGACAATGAGCCTGAATTGTTTGATAAAATTCACAAATTCATGTTACCAGGCGATTTTATTGCATTTAAACTTACAGATGAAATTTCCACTACCAAAAATGGACTATCTGAAGGAATTTTTTGGGATTATAAATCTAATAACATTGCAAAATGGCTTTTAGACTACTTTGGATTTAATCTTGACTTAGTTCCAAAACTAGTTGATAATTTTAGCCCTCAAGGATACATTACAAATAAAGCTTCTTTAGAAACGGGTTTGCCTGAAGGTATTCCAATAACCTACAGAGCAGGTGATCAACCCAATAATGCGCTTTCCTTGAACGTTTTTAATGACGGAGAGGTCGCAGCTACTGGAGGAACATCTGGAGTCATTTACGCAGTAACCAACAATAAAAATTCAAAAGAATCAAGCAGAATCAATCACTTCGCACATGTAAATTATTCTGATGATAATCATACAATTGGCAAATTATTATGCATTAATGGTGCAGGGATAATGTACCGTTGGTTACGAAATCAAAGTTCGGCAGAATCCTATGAAACGATGAATAGACAAGCGTCTAAAATTCCCATTGGATCAAATGGTCTGGTTATTTTACCTTTTGGAAATGGAGCTGAGCGTATGCTTAATAATACAAATATTGGCACACAATTTTGTAATATCAATTTAAATCAACACAATAAAGCACATTTATTTAGAGCTGCTTTGGAAGGAATTGCTTTTTCGTTTGTATATGGAATGGAAATTTTAAAAAATGACAATGCAAAAATCAAGGTTATAAGAGCAGGAAACGACAATCTTTTTAGATCTGAAATTTTCGCAAAAACATTGGCAACTCTCATTGGTTACGAAATTGAAATATACAATACAACAGGAGCCGTAGGTGCAGCCCGTGCTGCAGGTCTGACTGATAAAAACTTTGATCGTTTTGGGAAAAACATCACAAACAATGATTATGTAATGACCATTAAACCTATAGAAAAAAAAACCCTATACCTCGAAGCTTACTACAAATGGAAAAAAGAATTAGAAAAACAAATTAAAAATTAAATAATGATACTGACTGGAAACAAAGAATACTACAAAGGAATTGATGCCATTCGTTATGAAGGCAAGGAATCGGATAATCCATTAGCATTTAAATATTACAACCCTGAACGCATAATTGCTGGAAAAACCATGAAAGAGCATTTTAAATTTGCTATAGCTTATTGGCATACATTCTGTGGACAAGGGTCAGATCCTTTTGGCCCAGGAACGCAAAATTTTGCATGGGATCAGTCTTCAGACCCTATCCAAGCGGCTAAAGATAAAGCAGACGCGGCGTTTGAATTCATAACCAAAATGGGCTTCGATTATTTTTGTTTTCATGACTATGATTTAATAGCCGAGGCCGACTCTTTAGCCGAATCTGAAAAGCGCCTTTCTATAATTGTAGATTATATTAAACAAAAACAGCAAGATTCGGGAGTAAAACTTCTTTGGGGGACCTCTAATTGTTTTTCAAATCCCAGATTTATGAACGGTGCATCAACCAATCCAAATTTTGATGTGGTTGCTCGAGCAGGTGCTCAGGTAAAATTAGCCTTAGACGCTACAATGGCTCTTAATGGAGAAAACTATGTTTTTTGGGGTGGACGAGAGGGGTATATGTCACTATTAAATACTGATATGGGGCGCGAATTGGACCACATGGGGCAATTTTTAACTATGGCAAGAGATTATGCAAGATCTCAGGGGTTTAAAGGCACCTTTTTTATTGAGCCTAAACCAATGGAACCCATGAAGCATCAGTATGATTTTGATTCGGCAACAGCTATTGGGTTTTTGAAAGAATATGGATTGGATAAAGATTTCAAATTAAATATTGAAGTGAACCATGCGACGCTTGCACAGCATACCATGCAGCACGAATTAGCAGTAGCTGCAAAAGCCAATATGTTGGGCAGTATTGATGCCAACAGAGGGGATTATCAAAATGGTTGGGATACCGATCAATTTCCTAATAATATTCAAGAAACAACAGAAGCCATGTTGGTGTTTTTAGAAGCAGGAGGATTACAAGGCGGAGGGATTAACTTTGATGCAAAATTAAGAAGAAACTCAACGGATATTGAAGATGTGTTTTTGGCTCATATTGGTGGTGCAGATACTTTTGCTCGTGCTTTAATTACTGCAGATAATATTATTTCATCCTCTCAATACAAGAACTTAAGGAAAGAACGCTATTCTTCTTTTGATGGTGGGAAGGGTGCTGCATTTGAATTAGGCTCATTAAAACTTCAAGACTTGTACCAAATTGCAATTGAAAATGGAGAAATTTCTCCACAAAGTGGCAAGCAAGAGCTCTTTGAAAATATTATCAACCAATACATATAAATAATTAATTATAGAATTATGCACTATTTTTCTTTGTCGTCTTCATCTGTTTTAGAGAAACTGGACTGGGTGGTTTTGAGTATTTATTTTTTAGCACTAATTGCAATAGCTGTTTGGGTTGTATTACAAAAAAATAAAAATACAGAAGATTATTTTTTGGCAGGGCGAAATGTAGGGTGGTTTGTTATTGGTGCTTCTATATTTGCTTCTAATATAGGTTCAGAGCATGTTGTTGGTCTTGCGGGCACTGGCTTTGAATCCGGCACGCCAATGGCGCACTACGAACTTCATGCATGGATTGTATTGTTGTTGGGGTGGTTGTTTTTGCCATTTTACATAAGAAGTGGTGCTTTTACCATGCCAGAATTTTTGGAAAAACGATTTGACAGTCGTTCGCGCTGGTTTTTGTCCTTATTTTCTTTAGTGGCTTATGTACTAACTAAAGTTTCAGTGACTATTTATGCAGGGGGAATTGTAGTTTCTGAACTGTTAGGTATTCCATTTTGGTATGGAGCTATTGGTATCGTTATTTTTACGGGGATATACACTGTTGTAGGAGGAATGAAAGCTGTTATTTATACTGAAACACTTCAAACGGTTGTCCTTATTCTTGGATCATTAATTATTACATATTTAGGTTTACAAGAAGTAGGAGGTTGGGGGCAATTGCGTGAAACTGTAATGGCTGTTAGTCCAGATCATTTTAATATGTGGCGTCCAATGTCTGATCCAGATTTCCCATGGACAGGGCTTTTAATAGGTGGAACAATTGTTGGGATTTGGTATTGGTGTACTGATCAATATATTGTTCAAAGAACTTTAGCAGCCAATAATATAAAAATCGGCAGGCGAGGTGCTATTTTTGGAGCCTACCTCAAACTTTTACCAATTTTAATTTTCTTAGTGCCAGGTATTATTGCCTTTGCATTATCCATTCAAAATCCAGAAGTATTTTCTGTTGAAAAAGCGGATCGTGCTTTTCCAATGCTTGTCAAAACCTTACTTCCGGTTGGGTTAAAAGGATTGGTGGCTGGGGGGCTAATGGCCGCTTTGATGAGTTCCTTAGCTTCGGTTTTTAATTCCTGTTCTACAATTTTCACTATTGATATCTATAAAAAATTAAAACCTAACAAGTCTGAGGAATATCTTATTAAAATTGGAAAAATAGCGACTGGTTTTATTGTTGTTTTAGGAATCATTTGGATTCCGATTATGGAAAAAATTGGTGGGGGTGTGATGTATCAGTACTTACAAAATGTGCAATCTTATATTGCACCCCCTGTAACGGCTGTGTTTCTGCTTGGAATCATTTGGAAACGTGTCAACTCAGATGCGGCGATAACGACTCTTTTGGCTGGTTTTGTGCTTTTAGTTTTAAGACTGGGCTCTGAAATTTATTATCAACCTCAAATTTCATCGGATGTGGTTGTAGATACTATGTTGTACAGTTTTGCAACAATCAACTTTGCACACATGGCTATTTTTATGTTTGTTTTTTCTGTTATACTATGTATTTCAACAAGCCTACTTACCAATGCTCCTGACTATAAAGCAATGGTAGGATTATCTTATGGAACTTTGACCAAAGCGCAAAAGCAAGCTCAAAAAGATAGTTATGATAAAATAGATGTAATTCTATCAGTCGTTCTAGTGTTCTTAGTCATTGGAATTTTATGCTATTTCACAGGGTAATTATAAAAAAAATATGAAACTATTTAACTTAATATCTTTTTTAATTTTATTCGTTTGTTGCAGTGGTTCTGATAGCAACTCTTCTATTCCTCAAGATGATAGTAATCCTATTCAAGAGGAAGTATTTTTCGTTCCACAAACTATTGATGGGGCGCAAGTGCAACGTGAGGTGCTTATACATTTACCAGAAAGTTTTGATGATACACAAACCTATCCTGTGGTGATTGCTTTTCATGGTAATGGAGGGCAAAACAACAGCTGGTTCTTCAAGTTATCACAATTTGTAGATGCTGGTGAATTTATTGGGATATACCCACAAGGGCATTTAAATTCTTGGAATTTAGGAGCTGAGGCATCCACTGCAGACGAGTTTTATTTCTTTACTCAACTAATGCTTAAACTCGAAACATATTCATTTTTTGATGCTTCAAAAGTATATGGAATTGGCATTTCTAATGGCTCCGCTTTAATTAATAAATTGGCAATAGAAACATCTTATTTCACTGCTGTTGCAGGCCTTGCAAGTCAATTGATTGTTGGAAGTACGCCCAATAGTTTAACTTATCCAGTAGCGGTTTACCAAATGTGTGGGACGGCGGATACTATTATTCCATACAATGGTGGCATGTCTGTTGTAGGGCATAATTTTTTAAGTGCATCCGACAGTGCTCGGAGTTGGGCAAATGCTTTTAATTGTTCAACAGAACCTGATGCAGAAATGCTTGGAGAGGATGAAATTTTGATATATACAGATTGTGAATCGGGAAAAGAAGTTCGCTTGCATAGTGCAGAAAATGCAGGGCATAATTTAAATCAGCCCAATACACCTAATTTCTATACACCGATCTGGGAATTTTTAAAACGTTTTTAAATAATGAATTTTATTTCTTCACATATAAAATTAATTTGTTTAGTCGTTGTTTTTTTTCAGTCATGCATCATAAACGCTCAAAACAGAGTCAATATAGAAGGGGTGGTCTATGACGAATATGATTATCCAATTCCTTATGCTTCT
>Ga0115003_10000830_pt1 | contig 27478 bp, 25 predicted proteins | sample ArcticOcean_MG_C_7_FD_88736 | JGI IMG/M metagenome (GOLD analysis project Ga0115003, IMG submission 88736) | Marine microbial communities from western Arctic Ocean - ArcticOcean_MG_CB11_88 | ecosystem: Environmental > Aquatic > Marine > Oceanic | place: Arctic Ocean: Canada Basin | collected... | reverse complement strand
CTTTTTTTATCATGTCGATAAATTCCATACCTTTAGTTACTTTACCGAAAGCAGAGTATTGCCTATCGAGGTGTGGTGCAGATTCAAAACAAATATAGAATTGACTATTTGCACTATTAGGATCAGAGGATCTTGCAGCTGATAATGTGCCCCTGCCATGAGAAACATCAGAAAATTCTGATTTTAAATTAGGTAAATCAGAGCCACCGGTACCAGCTAAGTCTAAATTAAAATCTGGTGAATTAGAATTTCCATATTTTACATCTCCGGTCTGAGCCATAAATCCATCTATAACTCTATGAAAAACAACACCATTGTATTTGCCATTATTTGATAGTTCCTTGAAACGTTTAACATGATTTGGAGCCACATCTTCAAAAAGTTCTAATTCGACTTCACCGTATTTAAGTTTTAAAATCATAAAGTTCTCCTTTGTATATAGATTGTTATTAAAAAAAGTTAAACAAATTAAAATTAAAAAAATTTTTTTCATTTTAATTTTTCTTTCAGGTTCTTCATAGCAGATTTTGTAAGAAATTTACTTACATTACCTCCTAATTTAGCAATTTCTTTTACAAATTTAGACGAAATTATTTGATTTTCAACATCAGACATTAAAAAAATAGTCTCTATTTCGTTATTGAGTTTTTTATTCATACCAGCTAATTGAAATTCATATTCAAAATCTGATGCAGCCCTTAAACCTCTAACTATTAAAGATGCTTTATATTTTTTACAAAGATCAATTGTTAAACTATCGAATTGAATTATAGAAATTTTTTTTTTATTCAATCTGAGATCTTTAAATAAGGAGTTATTAATTATTGATATTCTTTCCTCGATTGAAAAAAAGTATTTTTTACTTACATTATTTGTAGTTGCAACAATAACTCTGTCAACAATTTTTAAACATTTCTTAATTACATCTATATGACCTAAGGTAATTGGATCAAATGTTCCAGGGTAAATTGCAGTTCTCATATTTAAATTATATTATCTTCTATTTTTATTACAGAAACAACTTTTTCATTTCCAGATAGTTTTTTTATTCTTACGCCTTGTGTATTTCTGCTAGCTACTCTAATTTCTTTAACAGCACAACGCATAATACTTCCTTTGTCAGTAGATAGAATAATTTCATCTTGTTCTTCAACAACTAAAGTTGACGCAACGTCCCCATTCCTTGGTGAATTTATAATTCCAATTATACCTTTGCCTCCTCTATTTGTAATTCTATAATCTGAAAATAAACTTCTTTTACCGTATCCATTTTCCGTTACAGATAAAATGTATTTACCAAAACCTTTTTTTATTTTAATGTCACTTTTAATTATTTTTTGTTCAAATTTAGGATTATCTAAAATAGATAGTGCGATAACTTTATCTTTATCTTTTAGTTGAATTCCTCTTATACCTTTAGATGATCTGCCTTTAAACAAACGAAGTTTTTTAGACATAAATCTTATGCATTTTCCATCTCTAGTGCTTAACATTATATCTTGATCTTCGTTGCAAATTTTAACCCCTACAATTTTATCATTTTCTTCAAGTTTCATTGCAATTTTCCCGCTCGTATTTATATTAACAAAATCTTCAAGTGTATTTTTTCTTACATTCCCATTTGATGTAACAAAAATTACAAATAATTTTTTCCATTCATTTACATCTTCAGGTAAAGGCATGATGGAACTTATTGAATGATGGCTTTTTAAAGGAAGTAAATTAAATATAGACTTACCTTTAGAAATTGCAGTACCTTCCGGTATTTTGTAAGCTTTGATCCTGTATACTAGCCCTTGTGTAGAAAAAAATAATACAGGCGTGTGAGTGTTAGCGGTAAAGATTTGTACAACAAAATCTTCATCTCTAGTAACCATGCCTGACTTTCCCTTACCACCACGTTTTTGAGTTTTTAGCATCGTTAAAGAGCTTCTTTTTATATAACCTTGTTTTGTTATGTTTATAACAACAGAATCTTTTTGAATAGTTTCTTCAATATTATAATTTAACACTGCATCAATTATTTGCGTTCTTCTAGGTACAGCAAATTTACTTTTAATATTTTCAAGCTCACTAGATATCATTTTACAAAGTTCTTTTTTTGAATGTAATATTTTATTATAGCCAATTATTAAATCTGACAATTTATTAATTTCTGTTTCAATTTCATTAATTCCAAATGTAGTTAATTTTTGTAATCTTAATTCTAATATAGCTAATACCTGTTTATCGGATAATTGATAACTTGATATATTTTTTTTTTTTTCAATTAATAATATCAATTTTACACTCTTTTTAATTTTCCATTTTGTGGATATTAAATTTTTTTTGGCTGTTTCAGTGTCCTTAGAATTTTTAATAATTTTTATAATTGCATCAATATTTTCAACAGCTGAAGCTATACCAATTAGAATATGAGCTCTTTCTTCGGCTTTTTTTAAATCAAATTTTATTCTTTTCGTTAATGTAATTTCTCTAAATTTTACAAATTCAGACAAAAATTCTTTAAGATTTAATATTTTAGGTTTGTTTTCAACAATTGCTAAAGTGTTAAAACCAAACGAGCTTTCAATACTTGTTAATTTATACAATTGTCTTTTTATTGTCTCAGGTTCAAATCCTCTTCTTAATTCTATTACTACTCTAATACCCTCTCTGTTTGATTCATCTCTTATATCTCTTATGCCTTCAATTTTTTTGTCTCTAGCAAGTTGTGCGATTCTTTCATTTAAAACAGATTTATTTACTTGGTAGGGAATTGATTTAATTATAAGTAAATCTCTCCCGCTTTTTTTTTCCTCAACGTCTATCTCTCCTCTAATTTTAAAAGAACCTCTACCTTTGTTGTAGCCTTGTTTAATAATGTCTTTTCCAATAATTAATCCTCCCGTTGGAAAATCGGGGCCTGGAACATGTTTCATTAATTGAGAAATAGTAATATCTTTATTGTTTATAAATGCTGTTGTTGCATTAATAATTTCACCAAGGTTATGAGGTGGTATGCTTGTTGCCATTCCTACAGCTATACCTCCAGCACCATTTACTAATAGATTGGGGTACTGAGATGGTAGTACGCTAGGCTCTCTTTCTGTTTCATCATAGTTATTTCTGTATGTTACAGTTTCTTTTTCTAAATCTTCTGTAAGGTGAAGAGCTATTTTACCTAATTTAGTTTCTGTATACCTCATAGCTGCTGGTGGATCGCCATCAATAGATCCAAAATTACCTTGCCCAGTAATAAGAGGTAAACTCATAGAAAATTCTTGAACTAATCGAACAAGGGCGTCATAAACAGATTGATCACCATGAGGGTGATATTTACCAATTACATCACCTACTATCCTTGCAGATTTTCGAAAAGGTTTTGACCAATCGTATCCGCCTTTATACATTGCGTAAATTATTCTTCTGTGTACTGGTTTTAAGCCATCTCTAACATCTGGTAAAGCACGACTAACTATTACACTCATAGCATAAGACAAATAAGATGAACTCATCTCATCTTGAACAAATATAGGCTTAAAAGAATTGTTATTTTGAATTGGTGTTTTTTCCATATTTTTTAAAATGGAATTTCATCGTCTAGATCAGAAACATCTTGTGAGGAATTTTCATTTGGCAGTGAACTTTTATTTTCACTTACCAAATTGGTATTCTCATTTTTGTTTTTACCATCTAGCATTGTCAAAGTAGAATTATAACCTTGTAATATAATTTCTGTAGAATATTTATCTACACCTGAAGACTCATCTTTCCACTTCCTCGTGGAAATTTGTCCTTCTACGTAAATATTCGCACCTTTCTTTAAATATTGTTGAACAACATTAACCAATCCTTCGTTAAAAATTACCACTCTATGCCATTCTGTTTTTTCTTTTTTTTCACCGCTAGATTTGTCTTTCCAGGATTGACTAGTGGCTACGCTAAGCCTTGCGACATTTTTTCCGTTAACCATTTGTTTTATTTCAGGATCTGCACCTAATCTTCCTATTAAAAGTACTTTATTTAAACTTCCGGCCATAATTTTTAAGAGTTAGTTTGTGATTTATAGTTTATTAATATCAATTTTATATCATAATTAACTAATAAATATAAGCGCAATGTGGTTTATAAAGTAAAAAATATGTTGAAAAAAATCGTTATAAAGGGTGCTAAAGAACATAACTTAAAAAATATTTCTCTAGATATTCCAAAAGAGAAATTAGTTGTTATAACTGGGCTATCTGGATCAGGAAAATCATCTTTAGCATTTGACACTATTTACGCTGAAGGCCAAAGAAGATATGTGGAAAGCTTATCTGCTTATGCACGTCAATTTCTAGATAAGATGAAAAAGCCTAAAGTTGATTTAATTGAAGGACTTAGCCCCGCTATTTCAATAGAGCAAAAAAATACTTCAAAAAATCCTAGGTCAACAGTGGCTACTGTTACAGAAATTTATGATTATATGAGAGTTTTATTTGCTAGAGTTGGAATACCCTACTCACCATTTACTGGCAAACCAATTGTATCTCAATCAGTTAGCGAAATGGTTGATAAAATTAAATCTTTGCCAAAAAGTAATACTATTTTTTTATTAGCGCCGATAGTTCGAGGCAGAAAAGGTGAATATAAAAAAGAAATTTTAAATTATAAGAAAAGAGGATTTTCTAAGTTAAAAGTTGATGGAAAATACTTAAATATAGATGATTTCCCAAATTTAAATAAAAAAATTAAACATGAAATATCAATTATAGTAGACAGAATTGTTTTAAACTCAAGCATGGGAAATCGTCTTGCAGATAGTGTAGAAACATCATTAAATCTGTCGAATGGTCTTTTGGTCGTAGAATATGAAAATGAAACTGTCCCAAAAAAATTTAGAAAAACTGAAAGCATAACATTTTCATCAAAATTTTCGTGTCCAGAAAGTGGTTTTACAATAGAAGAAATTGAACCTAGGTTATTTTCATTTAACTCCCCATACGGAGCTTGTGAAGAATGTGAGGGTATTGGTCACAACCTAAATGTAGATCCTAATCTAGTTATTCCAGATGTTAAAAAAAATCTACAGGACGGTGCAATAGCACCATGGGCTAAATCAACATCATTGTATTATGCACAAACAATATCTTCTTTATCAAAACATTATAAATTTAATTTAGACGATCCATGGAAAAAACTATCAAAAAAAATTCAAGATGTAATACTATTCGGTTCTGATGAAGAAGAAATAAAATTTTCATACGATGATGGATATGAAAAATATTCGTCAAAGAAAACATTTGAAGGAGTTATTAATAATTTAGAAAGACGTTATTTAGAAACAGACAGTGACTGGAAAAGAGAAGAAATTTCACTTTATCAGAGTGAATCAAATTGTGAAAAATGTAAGGGCCAAAGATTAAAGGACGAAGCACTATGCGTAAAAATAAATAATTTAAATATTAGTGAAATAACAGGCAAATCAATTGATGAAGCTCAAAACTGGTTTTCTAGTCTAGAAAATATTTTAAGTGAAAGAGAAAATAAAATTGCTCAACATATTTTAAAAGAAATAAATGAAAGATTAAATTTTTTATTAAATGTAGGATTAAGTTATCTAACATTGTCTAGGGAGTCTGGGACACTCTCAGGGGGAGAAGCACAGCGAATCAGATTAGCCTCACAGATAGGATCAGGTTTAACTGGAGTGCTCTATGTTTTGGATGAGCCCTCAATTGGACTGCATCAAAGAGATAATAAAAAACTAATAACAGCATTAAAAAAATTAAGAGACCTCGGAAATACCGTTATTGTAGTTGAACATGATATTGAAACCATGGAGAGTGCAGATCATATTATTGATATAGGGCCTGAAGCTGGAATTCATGGAGGTCAAGTGGTAGCTGAAGGTAATGTTGAGGAAATTTCTAGAAATGAAAAAAGTATAACTGGACAATATTTGTCTGGGAAAAAATATATAGCTTTACCTAGAAAAAGAAGAACCGCAAAGAATGGACGGTTTATTGAAATAAGCGGCGCGACAGGTAATAATTTAAAAAATGTTAATTTAAAAATTCCCGTTGGAACTTTTACCTGCGTAACTGGCGTATCTGGTAGTGGTAAATCTACTTTAATTTTACAAACTTTATATAATGCCTTTAATTTAATGTTAAACAAAAATAAAACAAGAAAAATACCTAAAGCATTTAGAGGTTTCAAAGGAACGGAACAAATTGACAAAATAATAGATATTGACCAATCTGCAATTGGTAGAACTCCTCGATCTAATCCTGCTACATACACCGGGGCCTTTGGACCTATGAGAGAATGGTTTGCGGCACTACCTGAATCTAAAGCAAGAGGATACAAAATTGGAAGATATTCTTTTAATGTTAAAGGTGGAAGATGCGAAACTTGTGAAGGCGATGGAGTTATAACTTATGAAATGCATTTTTTACCTGATGTCTTTATTCCTTGTGATACTTGTAAAGGAGCTAGATATAATAGGGAAACATTAGAAATTAGATTTAAAAATAAAAATATAGCAGATGTTTTAAATATGACTGTTGATGAAGGATGTAATTTTTTTGAGAACATTCAAACAATAAGGTCTAAATTGATTACTTTAAAACATGTTGGACTTGGCTATATGAAAATTGGACAACAAGCGACAACACTATCTGGTGGCGAGGCTCAAAGAATTAAACTTGCCAAAGAATTGTCTAAAAGACCAACTGGAAGAACTTTATATATTTTGGACGAACCAACAACTGGCTTACATTCTCATGATATTAAAAAATTGCTTGAGATACTACAAGCTTTTACAAACACAGGTAATACAGTAGTTGTGATAGAGCATAATTTAGACGTTATTAAAACAGCCGACCACATAATAGACATGGGTCCCGAAGGTGGTGTGCATGGTGGTCAAATTATAGCTGAGGGTACGCCTGAGCAAGTAGCTAAGATAAATGAGAGTTATACTGGAAAATTTATAAAAAATCTTTTAGTAGGTTCTAGATTTAAAAAATCAGCGTAACAATAAAATTGAAAATTTTTTAATAAATTATTAAATAATTTTTTCTTCTTCTTTTTGCATTGTCTTATAAGTAACTCTGAAATATTTTAATATTGGAGAAGCAACAAATATAGAAGAATAGGTTCCTATAATTACACCTAAAATCATTGCAAAAGAAAAACCTTTAAGAATTTCACCACCTAAGATAAAAATTGAAAATAAGGCTAAAAGAGTAGTTACAGAAGTAATTAATGTTCTTGATAATGTTTCATTTATAGAAAGATTTGAAATATCATTTATATTTAATTTGTTATATTTAGATAAGTTTTCTCTTATACGATCATAAATTACAACAGTATCATTCATTGAATATCCAACAATAGTTAAAACAGCTGCAATAATAGAAAGATTTATTTCAAAAGATAATAAAGAAAAAATTCCCATTGTAATAACTACGTCATGAAACAACGCCATAATTGCTCCAATACTAAACTGCCATTCGAATCTTATCCAAATATAAAAAAGCATAGCCGCTAAAGATAGGGTTATCGCAATAAGCCCAGCTTCTAATAATTCAGAACTAACTTTAGGACCTACATTTTCCACTCTCCTAAAATCTAAATCAGTATTAAGATTTTTACTTATATTATTTTTTAATTTTATAATTAAATTTTTATTATTTTCGTTAGTTTGCTCAATTTTGATTAGATAATCATTTTTGTTACCAAACTCTTTAATGTTTACATCTCCAATAACCATATTTTTAAAAGAAGATCTAATATCAGATATTGTAATATTTTTATCTAAGACTCTTAATTCGATTAAAGTTCCACCCTTAAAATCAATTCCATAATTTAATCCTTTTATAGCTATACAGGCTATGCTTAAGATAAATAAAATTAGCGATAATACATTTGCTTTTTTAAATAAATTTGAAAAATTAAAATTTCTTTTCATTATAGTTTAATGCTATTATTTTTTTTACTCAAAACAAACCAGGAAGTTAAATGTCTTGCTATAAAATAAGCTGAGAACAATGTTGTTATAATTCCAATTCCTAAAGTTATTGCAAAACCTTTGATTGGGCCAGAACCAAAAGCAAATAGAATAAAAGCTGCAATTAAAGTGGTGATATTTGCATCTAATACAGTGATTTTAGCTTTATTATAACCAATATCAAAAGCGTGAATTGCAGATTTTTCTGTTTTAAGTTCTTCTTTAATTCTTTCAAATATTAGTACATTCGCGTCTACAGCCATACCAACAGTTAAAATTATTCCAGCTATTCCAGGAAGAGTTAAAGTAGCTTCCAAAATAGTTAGGATACCTACTAACATTAAAAGATTTGCTATAAGTGAAATATTGGCAATTATTCCAAAAAATCTATATTTAAAAATCATATATAAAATAACTAAAATAAAACCAACTATTAAAGAAAAAGTTCCAGACTTAATTGAATCCTTTCCAAGGTCAGGGCCAACGGTTCTTTCTTCAACTATTTTTAAAGGTGTGGGTAATGCACCCGATCTAAGTAAAAGCGCAAGATCAGTAGCTTCTTGAAAGGTAAAATTTCCTGATATTACCCCTTGACCTCCAGCAATTGGTTCATTTATAGAGGGAGCACTAACAATTTTATTATCCAACACTATGGCCATTCGTTTACCAACATTATTTGTAGTAGCTTTTCCAAATTTTTGAGATCCTAAACGATTGAGCGTAAAAGAAACTGTTGGTTTATTTGATTGATTATCAAGCCGTGGCTGAGAATCAATAAGATTTTCTCCACTCATGATTATTCTTTTACTAACATTTAACTCTTCACCACTTTCAGATATTAACTTGTCAAAACCAAATTCGGATGAAGTATCAGATATTAATCTAAAATTTAGTTGAGCGGTTTTACCTATTAAATTCTTTACACGTTCTGGATCTTTAATTCCTGGCAATTCTACAAGTATTCTTTTATCTCCTCTTTGTAATATAGTTGGTTCTTTTGTACCCACATCATCAATTCTTCTTCGAATTATTTCAATAGACTGTTTTAAAGCAGCGTTATTAAGCACTAAAGTTCCGTATTTAGAAAAATTAATAACAATTGTACCGCTGTTATTTTTCATATCAAGCTCATGCGCTTTATATTGTTCTATATAAGGATTTACGTTGTTTTCTTTTTTAGAAAAAAAAATATTATCAAGTTTTTTATATTCTTTTTTTTCTAAAATAAAAAATATTTTGGTCTGATTAATTCTAAAATTACTATATTTCAAATCATTTTTTTTCAATAATTTTTTTATAGGTATGACTTTATCTTGTATTCTTTCTTGAATTAATGGAATTGTATCTATTTCTAAAAGAAGATAAGATCCTCCTTGTAAATCTAAACCCAGATTTACTTTTTTATCAATAATTCTATTTTCACTTTTTTGAAAATTTAAAAAAGCAAAAAAACTAATTATTAAAAATGTTAGATAAATAGATATGGTCTTTGATTTTGTAAAATTTAGCACTTAAAAGAATTACTGTTTTACTTCTTTTTTTAACAGACTTGTCACTGTAGATCTTATGATTTGGACCTTAACATTTTCACCTAAAACAACTTCAATTCTGTCATCTTCCATAACACGTTCAACAACTCCTATTATGCCACCAGATGTTATGATTTCATCTCCTCTTTTTAAAGTCTCGACCATAGTTTTATGTTCTTTAACTCTTTTTTGTTGGGGTCTAATTAAGAAAAAGTAAAAAATTACAAATATTAATATTAGAGGTATAAATTGAGTTATTCCTTGTCCATTCATGATTACTGAATATAATAAAAGGGTTATTTAAACAAGGAAATAGTTATAAATATTAAATTTTCTTTAAATTATTCATATACTTTTGTAGTGGTGTTGGAATATTAATTGAACCATCTTCATTTTGATTGTTTTCAACTAAAGCAATTAGTAGTCTGCCCACAGCTAAACCAGAGCCATTAAGTGTTCCAACATAATGATTGCCTTCTGTAGATTTAAATTTAGCATTCATTCTTCTGCCTTGAAAAGTTCCACAAGAAGAACAGCTAGATATTTCTCTAAACTTATTTTCATAAGGAATCCAAGCTTCGATATCATAGGTTTTTTGAGCGCTAAAACCCATGTCGCCAGAACATAATAAGGTGACTTGATAGGGTATTTCGAGAATCTTTAAAATTTCTTCAGCACAGTTTAGCATACGCTCGAGTTCTTCATTGCATTTGTTGGGTTCAACTATACTGACAAGTTCAACTTTATAAAATTGATGTTGTCGCATAATACCTTTGGTATCTTTTCCATATGAACCTGCTTCTTTTCTGAAACAAGGGGTTGCTGCTACAAAACGTAACGGCAATTCGTCAAGTTGAACAACACTCTCTCTTATCATGTTTGTTAAAACCACTTCCGCTGTTGGGATGAGAAATTTTCTTTGTTCAACATTATCAGTTTTTATTTCAAATTGATCATCTTCAAATTTAGGAAGTTGTCCGGTCCCAAACATAACATTTTCATTAACCATTAATGGAGGTGAAATTTCGGTATATTTAAATTTATTAGTATGGGTATCAAGCATCAAGTTAATTAAAGCTCTCTCAAGTAAAGCAAATTTATCCTTTAAAACCACGAACCTAGAGCCTGATAGTTTTGATGAAATTTTAAAATCTATTTTATTATTTTTATCTCCCAATTCTATGTGCGATTTTATCTTATAATTGAATTTTTTTATATTTCCTTCTTTCTTGATAATTTTATTTTCTGTTTCATCTTTTCCAATTGGTACTTCGTCTAAAGCTACGTTAGGTAGATTTTCTAATAAAGAATTAATTTGTTTTTGAACTTGTTCTTGATCTAAATAAATTAAATTTATTTGCTCAGTAAGATCTTTAGATTTTTTAAAATTTTCTACGTCTTTAGACTTAGAAATTTTTTTTTTTTCCTGTTCAAGCTTTTCTTTTTTTTGTATTAATTCACGATTTTTTTTATCTAAAGAGGAAAAAACATCAGTGTCAAAATTACTATTTCTATGTTCAATTTTTTTTTTAAAATCAATAACATTTTTTCTAATATCTTTTAAATTATGCATTTTTTTTTTTTTTAATAATTTTTACAATTACAATAGATAATTCATATAAAATTAATAGAGGTAATGCTAAACCTATTTGTGTTACTGGATCAGGTGGTGTTAAAATTGCTGCAAATGCAAACATAATAACTATTACGTACTTTCTCCTTGTTTTTAAATAATTTGAATCGATAAAACCAATTCTCGCCAATAAACTTAGAATCACAGGAAGTTGAAAACTAATTCCAAAAGCAAATATTAATCTCATAATTAATGATAAATATTCATTAACTTTTGCCTCTAACTGTATGGCAATAGTGCCTACATCAGCAACACTTTCAAAACTCAAAAAAAAATTAATTGCTAGTGGCATTATTAAATAGTAAACGAGCATACCTCCTAAAAGAAAAAGTAATGGTGTTGCTATTAAATAAGGAAGCAAAGCTTGTTTTTCATTTTTATATAAACCTGGGGCAACAAATTTCCACAATTGCGTTAAAAAAATTGGACTTGTTATAAAAAAAGATGCAAAAAAAGCTACTTTTAAATATGTTAAAAAAGCTTCATGTAAAGCTGTAAAAATTAGTCTTCTATCCAATTGATTTTCTAACAATACTTCCGCATAGGGTTTAACAAGAAAACTATATATTTCTGATGAAAAATAATAACATAATAGGAAAGCTAGTAATAAAAAAATAAATGATTTAATTAATCTTCTTCTTAATTCACTTAAATGCCCGACAAAACTTACAGGTTCTTCCTTTTTTATACTATTCATTTTCTTTATTATCTTTTTTTTTTATATCTTTTTCTAATTCAATATCAGTAATTTCAGTTACGTTTTTTTGAATTTCATAAAAATATTTTTTGATAGTTGCAATCCAAGAACCTACTTTTTTTAGAACTATTGGAAAATCTTTAGGGCCAATTACAAGAATTGCAATTATCACTATTATAAGTAATTCAAACCAACCGATTTGTGGCATTAATTTTAATTTTTATTTGAATTATTGTTATCGTCTGAATCTTTATTTGATGAGTCGGGATTATCAGACATTCCTTTTTTAAAACTTTTAATGCCCTTTGCAACATCCCCCATTAGATCGGAGATTTTACCTCTGCCAAAAAGTAAAACAACTAAAACGACTACTATGGCTATTTGCCAAATTCCAATACTCATTGTTAATATATATACAATAATTTAGATTAAATAAATATATTTATTCTTTTGATTCTGGTGTTTCCTCAATAACTTTTTCTATATCTGTGTAAATATCCTCTTTTTTATTAGACATTTGCTCTTTATAAAATTTACCTGTTCCAAATATTGATGAATCTATTGTAGAGCTATCAATTAGTCCTGCCGATGATAATTCGTCTACCGTAGGTAAATCAGACAATTTTTGTATATTAAAATGGTTTAGGAAATTTTCGGTTGTAGAATACTGTATTGGTTTTCCAGGAACATTTTTTCTACCTGCAGGTCTAACTAAATCTAATTCTAAAAGAATTTCTAAAGTATTTGTGCCAAAAGCTACACCTCTAATTTCTTCAATTTCTGATCTAGTAACAGGCTGATGGTAAACAATGATAGCCAGAGTTTCTACAGTTGGTTTCGAAAGTTTTCTTTGAGTTGTTTTTTGAAGAGACATTAAATCAGCAAGATTTTCCGCAGTTCTAAAGGACCATTTTTCTTTAATGCAAACTAAGTTAACGCCCCTGTTTTTATAATCAGATTGAATATTTTCCAAAACTTTTTTTATATTATTAGAATTTTTTATTCTTTCCTCAATAGTTTCTAACTCTAAAGGTTCTGAAGCAGCAAACAAGATGGCTTCTACTTGTCTTTCTATTTTAGTAAGATTCCTGGGAAAATTAAAAATATTAGTTTGCTTATCTTTTTTACTCATTGGTTGCTTTTTTTATTAAAAGTTTATCAAATACTTTTTTTTGCATGATATTTATAGAACCTTCTTTTGTTAACTCTAAACTTGCTGCAAAAATACCAGCAACACCTGTTTTTACCATTTTTTTATTTTTCATAATATAATCTGGTATTAAAGATGTTAACATTTTCCAGTCATCTAATTTATCAAAATTGGCTTTAATTTGTTTAATACCCTCTTCTGTTGAAAAAATTGGTAATTTTGGGATACTAATAGTTTGGAAGGCATTTTGCATTTTTAAATTAGAATAAGTTTTTAATAATTCATATAAATTTAAATCGTAGTTAGGAGTATATATTGATTTAATACCACCCTTCATACCTCTATAAAATATATTTACACCAATTCTTTTTTTTTTTAAAATACGATCAGATAATAATCTAATTAATTCTAATTTTTTTAATTGCAATTTTAATTTTTCTGCAACCTCTAAAGCTTTAAAATCATCATCATCATCATCAGGCAAAAGTAATTTTGATTTCAAATAAGCAAGCCATGTGGCCATTAGAAGGTACTCTGATGCAGCTTCAAGATTTAAATTAACAGTTTTTTTAAGATAATTTAAAAATTGATCAGCCAATTTAGTAATAGAAATTTCAGATAAATCTACTTTTTGAGATTTGGCTAAATCCAGAAGAACTTGCAAAGGTCCGGAATAATTTGGGATTTCAATATCTAAAGATGTTTTAAAATTTGATTCCATTTAATGATCTTAACTTAAAAATTTGTAAAATTCTGAAGTTTTTTTTGTTGTAAATTTATCAATTTGTGGAATTACCTTTAACAAATTAAGAGATTCATTGTAATTACCAGAACAATATAATGCTAAGTTACAACCAGCGTTTAATGCTTTTAAAGCGTTAGTACAGATATCATGCTTCAAAGATTTCATCGTAATATCATCAGAAATTAAAATACCCTTAAATTTCAATTTTTTTCTGATTATATTTTCAATTATTTCTCTAGAATGAGTTGCAACATTTTTTTTATCTATTTTACTGTATAAAATATGAGCTGTCATAGCAAAATGTGAGTTAATTTTGTAAAAACATTTAAAGTCATTTTTAAATAGTTTTTTTTTAGTATCATTAATTTTAGGAAGTTTTAAATGGCTATCACTTTTAGATCCTCCGTGCCCAGGTATATGCTTAATAACAGTAGATATTTTATTTTGTTTATACTGTTTGATACATATTTTAGCTAACTTCTTTATAACTTTCATATTTTTTGAGTAACTTCTGCTGCCAATTATTTTATGTGTTTTTTCTTTCAAAATATCTAAAACTGGAACAGTGTTAATATTAATTCCAAGTAATTTTAAAATTGCACATAGTGAATTAATGTAATTTGTATAAATATATTTAGTTAATATTTCATTTTTCTCGTACAAATTTCCAAAAAAATTCTGAGAGTAAATGCTGTTATCTACAAAATTATTTAATCTACAAACATTTCCCCCTTCTTCATCGATAAGAATAGGATAATTTTTATCTTTAATGGTTTTTTTGATATCAATTATGAGTTTTTGGGCTTGATTAAAAGATTTAATATTTCGTTTAAATAAAATAATTCCCCAAGGTTTATGTGTTTTAATTAATTTTTTTTCATTTTGTTTTAAACGAAAGCCAGATAAACTTATAATTATAGCTTTTCTTTTCATTTTCTTTCAATTAATTTCCAGAAGCTTCTTTTTTCTCTACCATCATCGTTTGTATTGAAGCCATTGTTGAACTCAATAACATTGTTAGTATCATTTTTTAAAATCAATAAATCCTTAATATTGGTTAAATTTTTATTTATATTAATTCTATTTAAGTATATTTTTTTTATAGATTTTTCAGAAAAATACACAATGAAAACAAAGTAAAAAAAAGAAAAAATTAGTGCAATTATTAAAAAGTAAAAAATATTTTTTATCATTACATTTTTTTTGGGAGCGAAACCCCTAAAATACGCATTCCATTTTCTACAACTAGGGAAAGAGTTTTTATTATAACTAAAGAATTTATATTTTTAACTTTACCATTTAAAATAAATTTATATTCCTCATTTTCATTACCCTTACTCCAATATGAGTGAAATAGAGTAGCTAAATCATAAAGATAAAAAGGTATACGATGAGGCTCATATTTATTAGCTGCGGTTTCAACAACTTTAGGCCAATCAAATATTTTTCTTAAAATTTTTAGTTCATAACTATTCAATTGAAAATCATTTTCATCTATATCAATATTATTTTGCAAATCTTTTTTTAAACTGTCAAAAAGTGAATTTATTCTCGCATAACAATATTGAACATAAAAAACGGGGTTATCCTTTGTTTTTTCTAAAATTTTATTAAAATCAAAATCTAATTCGACATCATTACTTCGATTTAACATCATGAATCTAATAGAATCTTTATCTACCTCTTTTAATAAATCACTTGCAGAAATAAAATCGCCTGCTCTCTTTGACATTTTATATGGTTTGCCATTTTTGAAGAGTTTGACAAGCTGACAAACTCTGCAATCTAATTTAACTCGATTTTTTGATAATGCCAAAACTGCAGCTTTAATTCTTTTGATATATCCAGTGTGATCAGCTCCTAAAATATTTATTAAATAATCATAATTTCTTTCAACCTTATTGGAATGATAAGCAATATCATTAGCAAAATATGTCCATGAACCATCATTTTTTTGTAAAGCTCTGTCAGTGTCATCATCAAATAAAGTGGATTTAAATATCAATCTTTTAATTTTTTTCCAATTTTTTTTTTCATCACCTTTAGGTGGCTCTAAAAAACCTTCTTCAACAAAATTATTCTTTTTTAAATATTCTATAGATTTGTTAACTAGTTTTTTCTTAACTATTTCTGTTTCGGAGAAAAAATAATCATGTTTAATTCCTAATTTATTTAAATCAGATTTAATCATATTCATAGAATGTTTTAGAGATTCCTTACTTAGTATCTCGTAAGATTTTTCAAAATTTTCAAAATCAATAATAATTTTATCTTTTAGTATATTTTTAGCTATATCAATTATATATTCTCCAGGGTAAATATCCTCACTTTTAACAAAATTTTCTTTAAATTTAATTTCTCGTATTCTTAAGAAAACTGATTTTGTAAAATTTTTAATTTGGTTTCCATAATCATTAATGTAATATTCCTTAGTTACTGTATTTCCATTAAATTTTAAAAGATTTGCGAGAACATCGCCGTAAATTGCTCCTCTGCAATGCCCAACATGCATTGGACCAGTAGGATTAGCGGATACAAATTCTATATTATATTTTTTATTATTTTTTTTAAACCCATATTTATCTTTATTAAGGAGTATCTCCTTAACTATTTTTAATAATGCTAAATTTGTGAATTTAATATTTAAAAATCCAGGACCGGCAACTTCAATTTCTTTTATATCTTCACGATTTTTTAATAATAAAATTTTTATTTTTTCGGCAAGTTCTTTTGGCTTTTGACCATTTAATTTAGCTAAAATCAAAGCTACATTAGAAGAAAGGTCCTGATTAAATTCGACAGGTGGGTTTTCCACAACCACTCCTTTAAAGTCATTAAAATTGTTAAGATTTAGTGTTTTAAAATTATTATTTAATAATAATTTAATTTCATGTAAAAATTTGTCAAATATATTCATTTAATTTCATTGTATAAATTAATTGCATATCTATCTGTCATACCAGCAATAAAGTCACAGACAGCTCTTTCACTTGATCTTTTTAGCATATTTTCTTTTTTGATATATTTATTCGGATTTTTTTTAATTTTAAAAAATAATTTTTTGACTATGATTCTTCCTTTATTTGTTTTTTGTAAAACATCTTTACTATAATACATATTTTCTTTTAGAAAACTTTTAATAGAAGTGTCAAATAAGCTCATTTTTTTTGAAAATAAAACTATAGAACTTCCAAAATTATAAACATCTTGTATAGATTTAATTTTATTTTTGAGTAAATTTCTTTTAGTATTGCTGATAATATCTTTTACCATTTCATTAATTGTTTCTCTTATTATCTGTCTAATAACTAATTCCCCATTGTAAAGAGTCATTTTTTTTTTATGTTTTTTAATAATATCTGAGAGGATTGGGATTTTCATTAAATCATTTAAATTAAATAGTTTTGCTTTAAGTCCATCTTCTAAATCGTGGCTATTATAAGCTATATCATCAGATATAGATGAGATTTGAGCTTCTAAACTTGAGTTTCTTTGTAAAGGAATTTTATTTTTAAAGAAATTTTTTCCCAAAATTTTTTCTAGACTGCTAGAATCATTAATTGGTCCATTATGTTTTATAAGACCGTCTAAAGTTTCAAGCGTTAAATTCAATCCTCTAAAATTATAATATTTATTTTCAAGTATTGTTATTATTCGTATTGTTTGAATATTGTGATCAAAGCCACCATAATTATTCATACATTCATTTAAGGATTCTTCACCTGCATGTCCAAATGGTGTATGACCGAGATCATGTGCTAAACTCAATGTTTCTGATAAATCTTCATTTAATTTAAAATATTTGCTTAGAGTTCTAGCAATTTGCGCTACTTCCAGGGAATGAGTTATTCTAGTCCTGTAATGATCACCACTTGTATTAACAAATACTTGTGTTTTATGCTTAAGTCTTCTGAAGGCTGTTGAGTGAATGATTCTATCTCTATCTCTCTGATACGCACTTCTTAAAAAACTTTGTTTTTCATAGACCATTCTACCATTTGAATTAATTGGCACAGAAAGCTTAGAATGTACATTTTTAAAATTTTTTTGCATAAGATTTACATAAAATGTATACTACAAATTATATATATATGACAAAAAAAATTAAATTTACTAATCAAGCGTTGAAGCAAATTGATAAAATAATTTTAGATAATACCCCAAAAAAATACTTTAGAATAACTGTAAAAGGTGGAGGTTGCTCAGGCTTTAAATATAATTTTACGTTTGATGATAAAATGGAACAAGATGATTTTGTTTTTAATAAAACAGTAATCGATAAAACCTCACTTGATATAATTGATGGGTCTATTGTGGATTTTAAAAAAGAAATGATTGGTGACTCTTTTGTAATTAATAATCCTAAAGCAACAGCTTCTTGTGGATGTGGATTGTCTTTTTCTGTGTAATGAAAATAATATCATGGAATGTAAATTCAGTTAGGGCAAGAGTAGAAAATATTCTAAGTTATATAAACGATTCAAAACCAGACATTTTATTTCTACAAGAAATTAAAACAGAAGAAATAAATTTTCCTAAAGAAATTTTTAAAAAGCAAGGATATGAATCTTATGTCTTTGGGCAAAAAAGTTATAATGGAGTAGCTTTTTTATCGAAATTGAAATTATTAAATATCAATATAAAATATATCAATGACGAGCTAAAACAATCAAGAATAATAACTGGTGATATTGAAATAGAGAAAAAAAAAATAAAATTAATAAATATTTATGTACCAAATGGAAATCCAATTGCTACAATAAAGTATGACTATAAAAAAAACTGGTTAAATTCATTTATTAAACAAACAAAAAAAGAAATTCAAAAAAATTCAAATATATTGATTTCTGGGGATTTCAACGTAATACCAGAACAAATTGATGTGTACGACTCAAAAAGATACGAAAATGACGCTTTGTTTAAATTAGAAATAAGAAAAAAATATCGTGAATTAATTAATTTAGGTTTTGTTGATGTGTATAGGCATTTTAATAAAGTAAAAGAAGAGTACACTTTTTGGGATTACTTTGCAGGCTCGTGGGTAAAAAATCATGGAATGAGAATTGATCATTTTTTAGTTACAAACAACTTATTAGAAAATATTAAATCAATTAAAATAAATAAAAAACCTCGAGCACAAACAAAACCTTCTGATCATACACCAATAGAATTAGAAATTACTTAAGTCTTCCATATATATCTTCATATCTAACGATGTCAGTTTCTTTTAAAATTGGACCTACCTGTATTTCAATTATTTTAACATATTTTTTATTAGGATTTTGAATTCTATGTATTGCACCTAATGGAATAAAAATTGAATCATTGGGTTTTTTATAAAAATTTTTTTTATTAAGAGTAATTTTAGGTCTGCCCCGTGTTACAAGCCAATGTTCTGCTCTATAAAAATGCTTTTGAAGACTGAGAACACCTTTAGGATTAACATGAATTTCTTTAACTAGAAAACCTTTGCCTTTAAAAAGGTTTGTATAATTTCCCCATGGTCGATAAAAAGTATTTTTTTTATGAAAATATTTTTTTTTATTTAAGCTATACATTTTACAAATTTCTTTCCAGCTACCCAAATCAGACCAAGGAATATTTAATTTGATAGCGTTAATTTTTTTAGTTTTTTCCAATATGGCGTAGTCAAAAGATTTACTCAAAGCTTTAGAGAAGTATTTTTTATTTAAATAATATGTATTATTTTTTATAATTGATTTAGATACAGCCTCTAAACAGTTTTTGTAAATAGATGGTTCATATTTTTTAAAATTATAAATAATTGAGTCTTTTCTCAAATAAAACATTCCAGAGTTCCAGTACCCATTATTTTTAATGATTTTTTTTGCTGTTACTACGTTAGGTTTTTCAATAAATTTTGTCACAATATTTATATTTTTTTTCGCTTTTTTTGATAAAAAATATCCATATTCACATGAAGGTGAAGTTGGTTTAATACCAAAAACAAATATATTTTTATCAGTTAAATTAAATTTATTTTTATTTATTGCTTTATTAAAAATTTTTTGTTTTTCTATCAAATGATCTGCTGAAAAGAAAATTAATGGCTGATTGTGTGGAATTTCTTCGATCAAAGAAGCAGCTAAAATTGCTGGGGCTGTATTTCTTTTTGTGGGTTCTAGTATAATCTTATATTTTTTTATTTTATTTTTTTTTAAAAAAATTTTAATTAATTTCAGATATTTCAAGTTGGTGCTTATAATTGGATAGTCGAAGATAGGATCTTTTATACGTTGCAAAGTTTTATCAAATAAGGTCCAGCCTCCAAAATCTATAAACTGCTTTGCTAGATTTTTTTTTGATTGAGTCCAAAGTCTTGTTCCTGCTCCACCGCATAGGATTATAGGTCTTATTTTCATTTAAATATCTGCGTAAGTTTTAACTTCTTTTTTTTTACCAGGATGTGTTGGTGCTCCTAAATATGCAGGTCCTACGGTTTGAGCGTATTTCCACAATGTTCCAGACCCGAATTCAGATTTTTTTGGTTTCCATTTTTTTCTTCTTTTAGCTAGTTCTTTTCTAGATAGTCTTACATTTATAGTTCCTTTTTTAGCGTCAATATCTATAACATCACCGTTGCGCAATAATGCAATTGGTCCACCCACTGCTGCTTCTGGCCCTACATGCCCAACACAAAAACCACGTGTTGCACCAGAAAATCTACCGTCTGTAATTAAAGCAACTTTCTCACCTTTGCCTTGTCCATAAATTGCCCCTGTAGTTGATAACATTTCTCTCATACCTGGTCCTCCACGAGGGCCCTCATATCTAATTATAATTACGTCACCATCTTTGTATTTTTTATTTTGTACAGCTGCCATGGCATCTTCTTCATTATTAAAACATCTAGCTATACCAGTAAATTTTAATTTTTTTAAACCAGCAATTTTTACTATACCTCCATCGGGGGCTAAATTTCCTTTCAGTCCTACTATGCCGCCGTCTTTTGATAGAGGATTATTATATTTTCTAAGAACTTTCTGATTAGAATTAAATTTAATATTTTTTAAATTTTGTTTCATTGTTTTTCCTGTTACCGTCATACAGTTTCCATGAATAAAACCCCCATCATAAAGTGTTTTTAATAACATAGGTACTCCACCAGCTAACCACATGTCTTTTGCAACATATTTGCCCCCTGGCTTTAAATCTGCAAGATAGGGAGTTTTTTTAAAAATTTTTGCAACATCTAAAAGGTCAAACTTAATACCTATTTCATTAGCAAGTGCAGGTAGATGTAATGCTGCGTTAGTAGATCCACCTGTTGCCGCCACGATAGTTGCAGCATTTTCTAAAGATTTTTTATTAACAATATCTCTTGGGCGAATATTTTTGTTTAGTAAATTCATTACCGTCTTACCGCTTTCGAAAGCATACTTGTCTCTTTCTTCATAAGGTGCTGGTGTTCCAGCAGAATAGGGTAAAGCTAAACCAATAGCTTCAGAAACACATGCCATAGTATTAGCTGTGAATTGACCACCACATGCACCTGCACTCGGGCAGGCAACTAACTCTAAATCTTTTAATTCTTTTGAAGTCATTGTTCCGGCAGAATGTTTTCCTACAGCTTCAAAAACATCTAATACAGTTACATCTTTTCCCTTATATCTACCTGGCAAAATTGAACCACCATAAATAAAAACACTTGGAACATTTAATCTCAACATTGACATCATTAAACCGGGTAATGATTTGTCACAACCAGCAATACCCACTAGCGCATCATAACAATGACCACGTACTGTTAATTCAGCTGAATCAGCAATTATTTCTCTAGATATTAATGAGGATTTCATTCCCTCATGCCCCATGGCTATGCCATCGGTAACTGTAATTGTACAAAATTCTCTAGGAGTTCCACCAAATTTTCTAACCCCTTTTTTTACAGATTGCGCCTGCCTCATTAGAGCGGTATTACAAGGAGCAGCTTCATTCCAAGTCGAAACTACACCTACAAATGGTTTGGAAATATCTTTTTCAGTTTCACCCATGGCATAATAAAAAGATCTATGCGGAGCTCTATCAGGCCCTAAAGATGTATGTCTGCTTGGAAGTTTTTTTTTATTAAATTTTGACATTATTAATTAATGCTCGATACAATACTTCTTAATTTGTTTTCTTCAACACTTAAATCTTTAAATAAAATTTTATCATTTTGAACGATTTCTTTAGGTGCGTTCTTTAAATAAGCTTTATTTATCAATTTATTACCTAAATTTTTAATTTTATTCTCCAAAATTTTTATTTTAGCGAGAATTTTATTTTTTTGATCAGCGACATCTATATTTTCATTAAATTTAAGTGCTATTTTTTCTTTAAGAACCAAAATTTCTATTGAGTTATCTTTAAGATCTTTTTTTATAAATTGACTATTAACTCTGCCTACTTGTTTAATAATTTCAAAATTTTGATTTATGAGTTTTTTTGTTAATTTTGACTCATTTAAATAAATAATATCACAGTATAATTTAGGAGTTATATTTAATTCAGCTTTAGTTGACCTAATGTTAGAAATTATTTCAATTATATCAGTTATATCTTTTTGTTTTTTTTTAAAAATTGCCATTTGTTTCATGTCAGGCCAATTCTCATGTATTAAAGGTGACTCAAAAAATTTATCGTATTTATTATTACTCCATAAAGTTTCTGTAAAAAATGGAATAAAAGGGTGTAAAATTTTTAATATATTAGACATCATATATGAAGAAAAATTTCTAGCTTCGTCTATATTAGCTTTATTTTTAGAATTAAAAACAGGTTTTAAAAACTCTAAATACCAATCACAATAATAATGCCAAACAAATTTATATATAACTCTTGACGCTTCATCGAATCTAAAATTCTCAATATGTTTGGTGACTTGAGTTTTGGTTTTAACAAACTCATTATAGATCCATTGGTTAACTGGTAATTCAACTTTTTTAATAATAATTTTTTTCTTTAATAGACAATTATTTAAATTTAAAAAATTATTAGCACTCCATATTTTGGTTATAAAATTTCTATTACCTACAATTCTATCTTTAGATAATTTTACATCTCTACCAGGAGATGCCATTGATATTAATGTAAATCTTAGACTATCAGCTCCATAATCGTTGATTAATTCCAATGGATCTATTACATTTCCTTTAGACTTCGACATTTTCTGTCCCTTTTCATCTCTGACAAGTGCATGTACATAAACTTTTTTAAAAGGAGTCTTTTTTTGAAAATAATTTCCCATCATTAACATTCTCGCAACCCAAAAGAAAATTATATCAAATCCAGTAACTAAAATAGCAGTAGGGTAAAATTTTTTTAAATCATTGCTTTTGTTTGGCCAGCCAAGAGTAGCAAAAGGCCATAGAGCAGATGAAAACCAAGTATCTAATACATCTGTTTCTTGTTTTAATTTGAAATTTTTATTTTTATATTTTTTTTTTGCTAACTTTAATGCTTCTTTCTCATTTTCTGCTACAAAAATATCTTTATCATTGCCGTACCAAGCTGGTATTCTGTGCCCCCACCATATCTGTCTAGAAATACACCAAGGCTCTATTTCATTCATCCATTGAAAAAATGTTTTGGTCCAGGTGTGAGGGAAAAAAGAAGTTTTATTTTCTTTAACAATTTTAATCGGTTTTTTTGACAATGATTTTGCATCTACAAACCATTGATCTGTTAACATTGGTTCAATCACTGTATTAGATCTATCCCCAAATGGAACTTTGTTTTTAATAGATTCTATCTTAACCAAGTTTCCAGTTAATTTAAGCTCGTTTATAATAAACTTTCTTGCTTCAAATCTATCTAATCCAATACATTCTTTGATTCCATTTCTATTAATTTTACCATTTTTTTCAAAAATATTAATAATTTCAAGTTTATTTCTTCTGCCGACAACGTAATCGTTGAAGTCATGAGCGGGAGTAATTTTGACAGCACCAGTTCCTTGCTCTGGATCTGCATAGTGGTCGGAGATAATTTTTATAGTTCTGCCTATAAGCGGAATTTTTACATTTTTTCCAATTAAAAGTTTATATCTTTCATCCTTGGGGTTAACAGCAATAGCTGTATCACCCATCATAGTTTCTGGTCGTGTTGTTGCGATTGTGATTTTTTCTGAGGTATTTACAATATTGTATTCAATATAATAAAGTTGTGATTGAACCTCTTTTTGTATGACTTCAAGATCTGAAATAGCTGTCTGAAGACCAGTGTCCCAGTTTACTAATTTTCTATCTTTATAAATTAATTTTTTATTATAGAGATCTACAAAAACTTTAATTACAGCTTTGGATAGATCTTTATCCATAGTAAATCTTAATCTTGACCAATCACAAGAGCAACCCAATTTTTTTAATTGTTCAATAATTATACCGCCAGACTCCTCTTTCCACTCCCAAACTTTTTTTATGAAATTTTCTCTCCCGAGATCATTTTTTTTTATACCTTCTTTTTCTAATTTCTTCTCTACAATTGCTTGTGTTGCAATTCCAGCATGGTCAGTTCCCGGTTGCCATAATGTTTCGTACCCTTTCATTCTATAAAACCTTACTAATAAATCCTGAAGACTGTTATTCAAAGCATGTCCCATATGAAGTCTTCCTGTTATATTGGGTGGCGGAATTACCATTGAAAATGTTTTTTTTGTCCTACCAGGCTTTGGTTTGAAAAGGTCTTTCTTTTCCCAAAATTCTGAGATTTTTTTTTCTTCTTCTAGGTGATTATATTTTTTAAATTCCATTTTATTGATTGTTAAATCGTTATATAGTTTATATCAAACCTATAAAAACCTTAAAGAGATAGATTTTACTTTATTGGACCCACTAAATGATTTAAAAAGTCTTATCATATGTTTGGGCCACGTGGGAGAATGGTTATCCAGAAGATTGCAAATCTTTGTATCCCAGTTCGATTCTGGGCGTGGCCTCCAAAAAATATGTTGTTTTATATTTTTAAAAAAAGTATGTTGCTTTTATTCCTCGGTAGCTCAGTTGGTAGAGCAGTTGACTGTTAATCAATTGGTCGCAGGTTCGAGTCCTGCCCGAGGAGCCAACTAACCAGTTTTTTCTAAATTCAAAGTATTCGTTAATATTTGTAAAATTTTTTCTTTGTCAGATTTAGACAGAGAAATAAAAGTTTTACTTAAAAATGAATAATTTAGGTCATCACTTTCGTTTTGATCTAATTGCATATCTTTAAAGTCTTTATAATCCTGATAAAAGTAGTTTATTGGCACTTTAAGAAATTGCGATAATTGCAAAAGTCTACTTGAACTTACTCCATTGGTTCCTTTTTCGTATTTTTGAATTTGTTGAAACGTTACGTTTATAGCTTGAGCTACTTTTGTTTGAGTTAGACCTAATGATAAACGTCTCATTCTTAATTTTTTACCTAAGTGAATATTAAAGTTTTCTTCCATATGAACTCCTCAGTTATAGATATCAAACATTAAAAAAAAGAATTTAGCAATAAAAAAACTATTAAATTTAAGTTTTTTTTTTACATAATTCCTTGTATTTAATCAAAAATATTTGAAAATCAGATTGACAAAACTTAAAAAAAGATAGGTAAAAAAAAAAATTAATGTTTTAATCTATATTCCCAGTGACCAGACTTATCAAATGAAGCTTTAAGCCATAGTGAAGTTTTTTCATCATACCAAATATCAGTTTTTATTTTTTTGTTTTTAGGTAAATTTACGTTTGAAGAAGAAAAATTAAAATGTAATGCTTCGAAGTTTCTATTTCCAATTTTAATATTTTCTTTTCCAATAAAAGTAACTTTATGTTCTATTATCCTTCCGGATATAGCGCTAATTTGTGCTTTTGATTTAACAATTTTATGATTCCACCATGTGCCAACTATATTATCTGAGGAAGTGCTTCCTTTATATGATGAGCCATCAACATTAAGAGAGTTTGAATCTTTTTTTTCAATATTTACATATTTAATTTTTTTATTCTGATTTGTTTTAGATTTGAAAGATAAAAATTCACTATTCTTATAGTTTTCTTCACTTTCTGACTTATAACTATACAGTTCTACACCTAACTTCATAATCTTAAATTCAATTTTACTTTTTACTGTTAATAAATCCTGATTTCTTAGAAATTGAAATTTATGAAAACCAATTAATTTGTTATTTCTAAACAGCTCGTATTCTAAGGTTTCAAGATTTTTATAATGTTCTACATGAGCAAAAAGGTTCACATTAAAGACGCTAAACATTATAATTGAAAATATTATTTTTTTCATATATTTAATATTATGGATAATAACAACGTATTAAAACAAATTGGAAATACACCATTAATTAAATTAAAACAAGCCTCAGAATTAACTAATTGCAATATATACGGTAAAGCAGAATATTTTAATCCTGGTGAATCTATTAAAGATAGAGCTGCATTATCCATAATAGAAGATGCTATAAAAAATAAGAAAATTGAAAAAGGAGGTACTGTAATTGAGGGTACCGCTGGCAACACTGGCATTGGGTTGGCTATAGTCTGTAAGGTATATGATCTAAAACTTAAAATTGTTATTCCAAACACACAATCTATAGAAAAGAAAGAAGTTCTGAAAAAATTAGGAGCAGAATTAATTGAAGTGGATGCTGCTCCTTATTCCAGTCCTAATAACTATATTAAACAATCAAAAAAAATTGCTGAAAATTTAAAAGATGAAAAAGGTGTTCTGTGGGCAAATCAATTTGATAATTTAGCTAACTCTGAAATTCACATAAAAACTACTGCTGAAGAGATTTGGACACAAACAGCTGGAAATGTTGATGGGTTTGTATGTTCTGTTGGAACAGGTGGTACACTAAGCGGGGTTTCAATTGGATTAAAAAACAAGAATAAAAATATAAAAATTGCTTTATCCGATCCAATGGGTTCGTCATTGTATTCACATATAAAATACGGAAAATTAGAAAATAAAGGTAGTTCAATAACCGAAGGTATAGGAACGGGAAGAATTACAAAAAACTTTGAAAAAGCTTTAGTAGACGAAGCTTTTCAAACCAATGATTCTGACGCATTAAATATTGTTTTTAAATTAATAGAAGAGCAAAATATTATTTTAGGTGGATCATCAGGAATTAATATTGCAGGTGCTATAAAATTAGCTAAGCTATTAGGACCTGGTCATAACATAGTTACTATATTATGTGACAGTGGTTTGCGTTATGCTAGTAAAATTTTTAATAAAGATTTTCTTAAAAGCAAAGACCTGCCTATTCCTAAGTGGTTATAAAATTTGACTTAAAAATAATTTAGTTCTATCTGATTTTGGATTATTAAAAAAATCTTTAGTCTTCGCTTTTTCAACAATTTTACCTTCATCCATAAAAATCATATTGTCAGCAACTTCTTTAGCGAAACCCATTTCATGAGTTACGACTATCATTGTCATCCCACCTTTTGCTAAATTAACCATTGCATCTAAAACTTCTTTTATCATCTCAGGATCCAATGCCGATGTAGGCTCATCAAATAACATAATTTTAGGTTCCATACACAAAGCTCTCGCTATAGCACATCTTTGTTGTTGACCACCTGAAAGTTGGCCGGGAAATTTTAGGGCTTGATCTTCTATTTGTACGCCTCTTAAATTTTCCATTGCAATTTCTTCTGCTTTTATCTTTGGTAATTTTTTTACCCAAATAGGAGCCAAAGTACAATTATCTAATATTGACAAATGTGGAAATAAATTAAATTGTTGAAATACCAT
>Ga0115003_10000829_pt1 | contig 27482 bp, 20 predicted proteins | sample ArcticOcean_MG_C_7_FD_88736 | JGI IMG/M metagenome (GOLD analysis project Ga0115003, IMG submission 88736) | Marine microbial communities from western Arctic Ocean - ArcticOcean_MG_CB11_88 | ecosystem: Environmental > Aquatic > Marine > Oceanic | place: Arctic Ocean: Canada Basin | collected... | reverse complement strand
GGCGAGCTTCGCTATCCGGACTTGCAAGACCGCCACTTCGATGCGCCCGGGACTTGGGCCGAATTTCAATGTCCTCGCTGCCAACTCATCTGGTTGAACCCGAGGCCGACAGCCGCAGACCTACCGGCACTCTACGCCGACTACTACACCCACGGTGAACCCGATGAACAATCGGTATTCGTGCAGGCCATCCTATGCGGAGTCCCGGCCGCAACGCAGGACTACGCCGACATGGTGTCCGACCCTTGGGTACGACGGCTGGGGCGTGCATTTTCCCTGTTTGGCCCTCTTCGCGAAATGGGCATGCGCGGGACCATGGGCTTGTCGCGCGATGCGGGCATTTCGCTGCTCGACTTTGGCTGCGGAGATGGCGCGTTTTTGCGACATATGCAGCGGCTCGGGTGGACGGTCTCTGGTGTCGAACAAGATCCTCGCGCCGCCGAAGTCGCCAGGCAATTGCTCGGCCAAGAATCGATCCACACTTCGATCGACGACGCCCGCGCGAAAGCGCCCGACGGCTACGACGTCATCACACTTTCCCATGTAATCGAGCATTTGCTCGACCCCATGGGAACCCTCGAAGAATGCGCGGCGGCCCTGCGCCCGGGCGGGAAGCTCGTGATCACGACACCAAATACTGAAAGCCGAGGTCATCGTTACTTTCAGCGAAACTGGCTCCACCTAGACCCTCCGCGACACATCACTCTCTACAATCCGGGAACGCTCACCGATCTCACACGTCGCGCAGGCTTCAAGGTCGAGCGCGTCGAAACCCCGGCTTCGTCATCGCACTTTGTTTATCAAGCCAGCAGCCAGCTCGAATTGCGCGGCTCGCTGCCCGGAATTCGCATCGAAAATCTGAGTACCATGACACTGCTCGAAAGTGGGTTGTTCTGGATGTGGGAATACACGCTCACTCGCTTTGGGATCAAGTGCGGCGAAGAGCTGCTCCTGACTGCGGTTCGCCCGGTTTAGGACTGCTAACGTGCGCATCTCAGGGCTTTGGCCGAACCCATGCATGGCCGATAGGTAAGCTAATGAACCCCGCAAAACCGCTCTCGCCGACGATCGCCGTCGTGATCCCCTGCTTCCGCGTGCGCGAGGCGATCCTAGGGGTGCTCGAAGGGATTGGCCCCGGGTGCCAGGCGATCTATGTCGTCGACGATGCGTGCCCGGAAAACACTGGCGACCTCGTAGAATCCGAATGTCGGGATCCGCGCGTGCAAGTTGTGCGCAACCCCGTAAACCAAGGCGTCGGGGGCGCGACCATCGCGGGCTACCTTGCAGCCCTCGAAGACGGCGCCGAAATCCTCGTCAAGCTCGACGGCGACGGGCAGATGGACCCGGCTTTGATTCCGCGCTTGGTCTCCCTGATCGAACAGGGCGAAGCCGACTACGTGAAGGGCAACCGCTTCTTCGAACTCGACGGCCTGCAGTCGATGCCAATGGTACGGCTGATCGGCAATTCACTTCTTTCGTTCATCAACAAGATTTCGACCGGTTACTGGAACCTCTTCGACCCGAACAATGGCTTTACTGCGTTGCATGCGGGCGTCGCCCGACAGCTGCCCTTTGACAAGTTGAGCAAACGATTCTTCTTTGAGTCGGACATGCTGTTCCGCTTGGGAACGCTGCGCGCGGTTGTCACCGACGTTCCCATGCCGGCCCGCTACGCAGACGAAAGCAGCAATTTGCGAGTTCGGTCCGTTGTATTCGAGTTTGCAGGCAAGCACCTTTCCAACGTCGTCAAGCGATTGTTTTATAACTACTACCTGCGCGACTTCAGTATCGCGTCGGTCGAAATCGTGCTCGGCGTTGCGTCCCTTACGTGGGGCACCTGGTTCGGCATGACGCGATGGTTGGCGGGCATTTCGCAGAACATTCCCGCAACGAGCGGCACCGTGATGGTTGCGGCGCTGCCGGTACTCCTGGGCGTGCAGCTGATCTTGGCGTTCCTCAACTACGACATCCAAAACGTGCCACGCGATGTTCTCCACAAACGCTTGCTACCCCCTCACCCAAAGACGTGAGCGAAGCGAAGCCCCTGCTTGCTCCCGGCGCCTTCGTCCGCCTGGCCGTGCGGCTCGCGGTCGCGTGTTTGCTACTCGCGCTGGTCTTCAATATGGCCCTGCCCGAAAGCGACGTCGGAGTCGTTGCGGCCGTGATGGCGGCATGGCAGACGAGCTTCAACGAAGCGGCGAGTTGGTTCCTTCTTTCTTTTTCGCTGTTCGGAATCAGTTTTGCGATTGGGGCGTCGCGCTTCGCCACGCTCCTTGCGGGCGCCGGCTTCGACGTTCAATGGCCCATGTTGTTCCGCGCCTATCTCGTCGCAGGGTTCTTCAACCTCGTGCTTCCGGGCGCCATCCTCGGGGATGTCTATCGATTGTGGGACGTGCGTCAGGAAGCCGGCGAGGGTTCTCGCGCGCTTGGTATCATTGCCGTTGAAAGGTTGCTGGGCCTGTCCGCCCTGGGCTGCCTTGGCGTCGTCGCTGCGCCGTTTCTTCCACTCGCCGCCGAAGACCGGTATCTCGGTACTGTGCTGATGGCGGTTTGCGGGCTCATCGCACTGACCACCGCGTTCGCACTGCATCCGCGCGCCAATGGATGGATGCGAAAGATCGGTGCGCTCACGAAACCGATCTCGGAGCGAGTCGCAGGTGCAATTGATGGGGCGTTGCTTGCCGCCGTTGAACTCACCACACAACCGCGTGTGCTCGTACGGGCATTCCTGTTAAGCCTTGCAAACCAAGGTCTCCCCGTTGCGGCTGTCTTTTGTCTTTCTGTGCCACTGGCCGGCGAAGTGGCTTGGTATTGGTTCGCGATCATTGTTCCGTTCGTCACCCTGGTGAGCCTGGTGCCGATTAGCATCGGGGGAACCGGGGTGCGTGAATATCTCTATGTCACACTCTTTGGTGCTGTGGGGATGCCGCAGGACGCCGCACTCGCACTATCTTTGTCTCTCCTTGGAACCGCGATCGTTTGGGCCTTTGCCGGCTTTGCGATTTTCACGATCGATCGCAGACGTGGCACCGCCCGCCCCGAACCCGTGGCTTCGTAAAGTGAACCGATGACTGCCTCCATCACATTTGCGATCCCGTTTCACCGAAACGAAGCGCTTCTGCGTATCGCGGTCAACAGTGTGCTCGCCCAAGATATGGAGGATTGGCGACTGCTGGTGATCGATGATTCTGGCATGGAACTCGGCGCCAAAGAAATGCTCGAAAGAATCGACGACCCGCGAATCTCGTATCTGAGTAACGAACAAAATCTAGGCATGGTCGAGACTTGGAATCGCTGCCTCGACCATGCCGAAACCGATCTCGTGAATCTCCTGCACGCCGACGACGCGCTGCTTCCGAACTACGCCTCGCTGATGCTCGACCTGGCCGCGCGATTCCCCGAAGCAAGCGCGTTCTTCTGCGAGACCGACATCGTGAGCTATGACGGCGCAGTCACGTTTTCGGTCGCCGATACGGTGAAGCAGTTTTTGGTGCCGCGCACCGAGGCCCCAGAATGGGTCCTGCATGGGGAAGACGCCGTGGCGAGCCTGATGACTGGCTACTTCATCATGACGCCTACCCTTTGCTATCGGAAGTCGCGCTTGGTGGATCAACGATTCGATCCCGCCTACAAACAGGTGCAAGACTTGATCTATATCGTCGGGCTATTAATGGCCGATCACACGATCGTAGGCGCGCGCAAGCGCGCGTACGCCTACCGCCGGCATGCAAACAGTGCCACGAGTGTGCAATCGGAATCCATGCTGCGCTTTCACGAAGAAGTCGCGGCGTTCGACCTTGTCGCGGAGCAGGCCCGTGCACTTGGCTGGACGCGAGCCGCGAGCACCGCTGCGAACAAACGCATTATCAAACTACATCTGCTTTACCGCGCCCTTCGAGACCTGTTGAGCCTTCGGCCGAGCGCCGCCGCCCAATCCGTTCGCTATTTGGTGAGCATCATTTAGGCGCTGCCAAGCACTCCTCAAGATTGCGGCCTATTCGACTCGCGGCACCCACACGACACCCGGTGCGACTTGCCAACCCGATCGCGGGGTAAGCTGGCCTTCTGTCTCGAACACGGGACCCACCTTGCGGTAGTGCTCCGCAAGAACATGGTCGTTCGGATAGTGCTCGAGGAACCGGCTGGTCGAATCGACGATCAAACCAAAGCGCCGGTCGGCGATGGCACGTGCGAATTCATCGCGTACCGACGCAGCACCTGGAAGCCCGCTGCGGGACAGATCGTCGACCGGCATTTGATGTGCGTAGACGCGTTTGCCCGCAAGCCCCGCGAGGTAACCGTGGGCGGGGATCAAAACCTCGCCTTTGGTATCGGCGAGCTGCTTTACGAAACGCACGCCGCGTTCAACGTCTCCCGGACGTGGCAGTGCAATTCGGGGATCGAAAGCAAGCCACAGGATTTGCATCGCGAGACCCACCGCGGCGGCGCGCGGTACCCATGCGCGGTGTGCTTCGCTGCGAAGCAAGTCGCTGAGTGCTGCCCCGAGAAGAACGACAAGACAAGCGTGCAGCGGAATCAAGTTGTTCATCGCGCCGCCAACCTTCGCGCGCGGAACGATCCACGCCGCAGCAATGCCCACGAAGAATGCTAGGTAGAACAGAACCGAGAGCCGATCTTTTGAGCGCCACACCCAAACGCCAACCGTGCCGACCGCAAACGGAAGCGCCCAAATCAAATCGTTCCACAAAAAGTACGGAAGTAACGACCAGCGAATTTCGTGTCCGCTCTGTGCGCCCAGCACGTAAAAGAAGAAGTGGTTTTCTTCACCGCTGCCCAGCACGGCTGCGCTCGCGACCGTGAGCCCGAGCGTGGTGCCGGAAAACAAGAGTGTACGGCGAAACCGAAAACCTGGATCGAGCGCAGCCTTGGAAGTGGAAAAGGTAGAGGCATCTCGATACAGGCACCAAAGCATCATCGGCCCAAATATCGCGAGACCGGTTTGCTTCGTGAAGGTCGCGAGAAAAGCAAAGCCACCCGCGACAACCAGCCCGAGCACGTCGTCTCGAGTCCGCAGAAAGTAGATTCCAGCCAACACGAGTGCGACGAAGACCGAATCGATCCGGCCCACATCCATATACGCGCCACTCACGCGATAGGTCGCAACGAAGAGGCCCGCGCAAACGACACCGAGGTCCCAGCGCCGCGACTCGTGGCGCACGATCGCAAAGATCGCCAAGCACGATGCCAACGTGGCGAGTTGTGAAACCAGACGCAGGGTAAGCAGACTTGCCCCCGTCAATTTCGCAAAGGGCAGTGCGAGGTAATAGTAGAAGGGGGGGTAGGGAAATGGGACGAAGTCGATACTCGGTGCGGGATAGAGCGGGAGGCCTTGGATGACTCGATTGAGGTGTTGAAGCGACCCCCCCTCCATCCATTCGAGCTCGAACGGATGGAAAGCCCGTTGAAACGTCGCCCAGAAAACGACATTGCCTGCGACGATCGCGAGCGCGACAACGGGGCCCAAGGACCGGGAAGTCAATGGCTTCGCGTCTCGCTCGACCCCGGGTTCTTGACCGTCGGTTATCACCGGAATATTGACCCCTTGATTGCTTGTCCGCGTTCCACCGATCACAGCACCCGGCGTTCATGTCGCCCGGTGCAGTCACGCCAGTTTATCGCAGTCGTGGTCGGTACCGATGCCCAACACCCAGTAAGCCACGAACGACAAGAGTCGCGCGAGCAGGCAGCGGAACAACCCACTTCCGCCTCCATGCGCCCGCCTTTCCGGCTCGCACTTCGTACCGAAAAATTGCCACGGCTGGCCACAGCTAGCTTTCGCGCGGACTCCTAGCCCCAACGGCGTTCTCGCGCCGCGGCCGAACCGAAAACTCAGGCGCCTGGCTCGGTCCAGAGTTGTTTCGCAGCCTGCTAGTATGCGTGGGCGCGCACCAGCGGGGTGCCGGCCAACCGTCTTTGGGAACGCAATCGTTACGAAAGGGTCAGACGGGATGGCGGCCATAGGCGAATCTACCCTCACCCGGCTTCAGATCTTGGCATTGCTCGCCCTCGCCGTCGTATGCGGCGCAGCGACTCTGCACGAAGCCTTCGTCGCGCCCGAAGCATCGTTTCTAACGAGCGGCAATGGCGCCCAGTGGATCGGCTACCCCTTGGTGGCGTCGAGCGACGCGGTCCCGATCGTGCGAAACAACATCCCCGCGTTCTCCTTTACGAAGGCGTTCGAAGTCGCGGCCGTGCCCGATCGCGTCATGCTGTCTGCGCGAGGTCTCGCGTCCATTGACCTCAGCATCAACGGTGCGACGGTGCTGTGGGACCCACCACTCGAAAGCTGGCGCGAAATCGTTGAGGTCGATGTCGGTTCTAAACTGCACGTCGGCACCAACGAAGTCCGCGCTCGCGTCCGCAACGCAACGGGACCAGCATTGCTGCAACTCGCGCTTCGCGGCGGCGACCTGAACGTTGAAACCGATACGAGCTGGCAGGTCTCGTCCCCCGGCATCCCGGTCGCGACTGCGACCCGTGCCAACGACACCCAGCTCTTCTTCGACACCTTCATCATGCCGCAGCCCCGGGATGCGTTCGCCAAGCACGGGGTGTACCTCGCCGCCATGTTCTTGTTGTTCGCGGGTTTATCCAAGCTCGCACAAAGCCGCCTCGCCGGGGCCAACCTCAAGTTCTTGCCACTTTGCGTGCTTGGAAGTGTGACTTGCTATTGGCTCGCAGTTTTCGTCGTCAAGATTTCAAACCTCCCGGTCATGATGGGTTTCGACATCCCAGCGCATCTCGCTTATTTCGACCATCTCTTGGAATTTCGCACGCTGCCAAACCCGGTCGAAGGCTGGGCTTCCTACCACCCTCCGCTGTTCTACCTGCTCACGAGCGCCGTTGTGTTGGCCACCGACGTGGCACGAGACAGCGCAGCTGGGCAGGTCGTCTATCGCCTGGTCAGCTTTGCGAGCGGCTTGACGATCGTTTGGTGCACGCACTTTTTCGCGCACCGGTACTTTCGCAAAGACCCTATCAAGACGAGCCTCGCGACCGCGTTCGCTGGGCTCTTGCCCATGAACCTCTATGTCTCGGCCTATGTGTCAAACGAATCGTTGCTCGCTGCATGGTTGAGTCTCGCAATGTTCTTCGCCTGCACCGCACTCATGAGCGCGCGAACCACGCTGCTGCACTTCTTCGCGATCGGCGCGGCACTCGGCCTAGGCATCACGACGAAATTCTCGGGGCTCGCTCTTGTGCCCGTCATCGCAGCGATCGTCGCGGCCAAGATCTGGATGCTTGAGGGCGATGATCGCCGCGCCGCTGCACGCCGAAGCATCGCAGCGTTCGCCGCAGTGATCGCCACCACTGCATTGGTCGGCGGCTGGTTCTATCTTCGCAACTACGTCGAATACGGCGAGTGGGTCATTTGGAACGTCAACCTACCGGGCGCCACAACCTGGTGGGAATATCCTGGCTTCCACACCTCGTCCTACTACTTGAGCTTCGGCGAATCTTTCCGCCACCCTTTCTTCGCCGGATTTCATTCTTTTTGGGATGGCCTCTACTCGACACTCTGGGGTGATGGCTTGCTCGCGGGCATGGTGCAGGCCACAACACGACACCCGTACTGGAACTACGAATACATGGTGCTGGGCTACTGGACTGCGATCCCACTTTCGCTCTCGGTGGTTGTCGGTATCGGAGCGCTATTCGTGCGTGCCTTCCGCGACGAAGACATGCAGGTTCGGATCACGGCTTCATTCGTGGTGCTGATCATCCTCGTTCTTCTGTTTTCGGTCTTCATCGTGACGTTTCGCGTTCCCTACTACGCTCAGGCCAAGGCGTTCTATATCCTGGGTGCGACCATCCCCCTGTCGATCGCCGCCGCGACAGGACTCAGTTTGATTGATGATTCCCTCAAAGCAAGCCGAGCGGCTTACTTGCGGGTGCCGCTCCATGGCCTCGTTGGAATGGCGGCGGGCGTCATTGTGTTGAGTTTCCTCGGTTGACCCTCAGAGTTCCGTACACGCGACGCAACGCTGCCCATGGCCATTTTATTTTTTCTTCAATTACCTTTAATTTCAGATAGTTAGGAAACCATTCCCCGCTAGACTTTGGATCTGCCGGAGGCGAGGGTCGAGCTTTGGTTGCGGGGAACACGGCGAGGTGCGGGGTTTGATGGGTTGGCGCTGGGCGCCGGCGAACGATCGCCTTGCGTCCAAGATCACCAGCGTAGAGTGGCGTCGCGCCCTCGCGGTCTTCGCGATCGCATTGGCGTTTAAGTTTGGGCTTGGCGGCGTGCTGTTCGATCCGATGGCGATGGCGGGCAATCCCTGGGCGTTCGGTTTCGAAGTTGGAAATATCGCAGGCAACCTTGCAGCAGGGCATGGGTTCTCGGTATCGCGCGAACCCGGGGTCTACATCCCAACCGCCTGGATCTCTCCGCTCTACCCCATGCTCTTGGCTGGCATCTTTAAAGTCTTTGGCATGTACACCCTCGGCGCCGCACAGGCGACTCTCCTCGCCAACTGCATCTTTCAGGCCGGGAGTGCCGCACTCCTTTACTTGATGGGGCTTCGGTTTGCGGGACGCAACGCGGGGCGCGCCGCAGTCGTCATTTTTCTGTTGAACCCAAACGGCTGGCAGTTCTTGGGTTGGGCATGGCCGTCACAGCTTTTTGCTTTCTTGATCTTGCTTCACTTTTTCGTGCTGCTGCTTCCAACCAAGAACGATGTCGTTGCTGCGTCCATGGCGGGCGGCACTTTCGCAATGGCATTGATGGCCGATGGTGCCGCGATCGCGATCGCACCCGTGACGGTCGCGCACATTTTCTGGACGCGTAGTGGGTCACAGCGAAGTACTGCGTTCGCGGCCGCGTTGATCGCATTTGCCATCGTGGTCGCACCCTGGACCCTTCGAAACGCCGAACACTTCGGGTCGTATAACCCCCTTCGCGGCAATATCGGCGTCAATTTATGGGTGGGGAACTATCCTGGTTCCAACGCCGAAGCATTTCATGGCCTCGCCCCAAGCCCGTGGCACGACACCGAGCAAGGCGAACGCTTCGCGATGCTCGGCGAACAGCAATACGATCGCGACGCGCGCGGCCGGGCACTCGGTGCCATCGCCAATGACCCTGTGCGCTTCGTTGGAAACACGGTAATCCGCTTCGCCGGCTTTTGGATCGGCGAGTTCTGGACGCGTTACCAACATATTCACTGGTTGTATTCGGTGGGCCTGATCGCGCTTTCGGCACTGGCACTGCGCGGTGCGATTCGCGCACGAAGTTTTGGAACGGGCGCGCTGCTCGCGGCACTGCTTCTATTTGGGGGCCCTTACTACCTCACCGTTCACGGCCATGGTCGTTACCGCGTCCCAGTTGAGCCCTTGATGTGTTTGCTCGCAGTTCTAAAGCCGGGAGACGAGCAGTCGGTTATTGATGACGAGCCGCAATCATGAGACACGTTGCGCTGCGTTGGACCTTGCCATGTGCTGCGCTCTCCCTTTGCTTCATCGCTTGCGACACCAAACTCCCTGTCAGCGAACCGGCAATAATGACCAGTGCAAAGAACTCTGTCGTGCTCATCAGCCTCGACACGACTCGGCGGGACCATCTCTCAGTCTACGGATACGATCGCAAAACGTCTCCGAACCTCGACGCCATGTCGGCTGACGGCATCGTGATGCAGAACTTTCTCACCACCTCGTCGTGGACACTTCCCACTCATGCATCGCTCTTTACTGGCCTGTTCCCTTCGAGCCACGGTGCGCACTACAGCAACGTGGGAAACACAGCGCTCGGCGATGCCGACGGCGCCCCTCAAGGCTTCGACGCTTTTCGCGCGAACCGTCTTCCCGACGCCGCCAACACGCTGGCCGAAACACTGAAGGCAAACGGATTTCAAACCCATGCCGTTGGGGCGGGGCCTTGGTTCAAGCCTGTCTTCGGCCTCGATCAAGGCTTTGACCACTACGACGCTGCGTTCGATTCCCTCGCCGGACGCGACGGTGCCGAAGTGAGCGAGCTCGCGATCAACGCGATCGAGCGCTCCACAGACAACCCGTTTTTCCTTTTCCTCAACTACTTCGATCCCCATGACCCTTACGATGGACACGGAACAAGTTGGGAGCAGTTTCTCAAGCCCGGGCCCGACTTCGCACGGTCGAAGGTGTTGGCGGAGTACGACTCCGAAATTCTCTATATGGACGAGCAACTCGGACGCGTGTTCGACGCCCTGCGAAAGCAAGGCTTGTACGACCGCAGCTGGATTGTCGTCACGAATGACCACGGCGAACACTTTGGAGAGCACGAGTTGGAAGGCCACGGGTTTTCTTTATATGAGCCAGTCGTTCGTGGTGTGCTGATCATCAAACCGCCGGCCGACGTAAGCCTTGAGCTCGATCCCAGCACGAGAGCGCAGTCGGTCGACATCATGCCAACGCTTCTTCAAGGGCTCGGCATCAACTTGCCAAGCACGATGGAAGGCGAGCCCCTCGACCGCATCACTCACCCCGCGATAGTCGAGCTTTACCGCAGCGCGGGGAACGTGCGCTGGAAGGGCGAACGCTTTCGGCGCGAACTGCGTGCGCTTTATGACGGAGACTACAAACTGCTCTTGTCGTCAAAGGACGATGATCCCGACGCGGGCCTGTTCGACTTGCAAAACGACCCCGCCGAAACAAACGACCTCCACGCCGAAATGCCCGATGTCGTCAACGCCATGGTCAAGCGATTCGAAACGTGGTCCGCTTCGCGAACGCCCCTGGATGAGGAACGCGCACCAGAACTCGACCCCGAAACCCGGCGGCAAATGGAAGCCTTGGGCTATCTCGACGCAACCCGTGAGCCCAAGCCGTAAATGCCTGGGAACACCACACCCATTCAGGGTCTAACGATCGCGACACTCGTCGTTGTGTCTTGCTTCGCACTCCTCCGGTTGTGGGCTGTTGGACAAGCCGTCCCCGGCATCGACTACTACCAGTTCTGGGTTGTAGGCGAAGCGATTGAGCACGATGGCCTCGTAAATCCCTATACGGACGAAGAGCGCGAACGCATCGGGGCCCTCTATCTAGGCCGAGCCCTCGCCTCGCGCCCCCCCCACGACGACAGTCTTGTAACCCGCTTTTCAGCCGCCGCGCAGGCGCGGCCAGTGCTCGAAACTTATTCGACGCCCTTTCTCTATACGGGGGTCCACTGGCTTTCGAGTGGCAACTACGAAACGGACTTCAATCGCTGGCGCATCCTTTCGCTCGTCGCGTTCGTGCTCGGTGTTCTCGGTATCGCGCAAACGGTCGGCATGGCGTGGCTTCCGGCATTGGGTTTGCTCGCAGGGCTCCTTCTGTTTTTTGCCCCGCTGCAGTCTGAAACTCAAGTTCAGAACGTGAATAGCGTCCAATTGGGTCTGCTCGCGATTGCAATCGCCTTGCTGCAACGGAAAGACAGTGCCGCCGCTCAAGTCGCCGCGGGGGTGACGCTTGCGATTGGTGCCATGTTCAAGCCCAATGTTGGGCTCGTTGTGGTGTTCTTGTTTGCCGCGATCGCGATGTCTGGCAAAACGCATCGCACCCTTTTGGTGGCGGGTGGAATCGCCGCAGGCATGTCCTTCGCGTTCGCGACGTCGAGTGTTTTTTTGGGAACCATGAATAGTTGGCTGGATTGGATTTCCGCCGCAACGTCGATCCCGCCCAACATCATCACAACCGAGATGGGCAACTACGCGCCGCTGGCATTTGCGTTTGGAGAAAGCTCGAATGGCCTGAGCGCAATCTTCATCGTCCTTCTTTCGATCCCTGTACTCGCTGCCCTATGGACAAATCGTGATGCTGAAACGTCGGCGCTTGAGATCACGACCCTGGCCGGATTGGGGTGTTTGATCTTTGTCTTAACCGCGAACCTCGTGTGGGAGCATTATTTTATTTTGGCAGCCCCTTTGCTGGTCGCGGCTTGGGTTCCCGGCCTCTCCAGTGCGTCAAGCGGCGCGGGTGCGCGCCTGCTCCACCGGACACTTCCAGGCCTTGCTCTCGTGGGTCTTCTGGCGACACCGACCTTCGAGATAACAGGGCTCTCCCACGATATCTATTTCCCATTGGTCCAGGGCGGCGGTACGGTCATTCTCTACGGGTTGGCGATCCGCCGGTTGTTTGCTCCACGAGAGGTCTCCGCAGGGTGAGCGTTTTGGGTCGGCCATTGTCACTGCTCGTCTTCGCGATGCTTCTCTTGCTTCTCGCGATTGCACATCCCATCACGTTTTTGCAGGCACGCCATGCGGCGCTCGACGGACAGTCGTTCGTGAGTGCAGCCGCCCTCTATGTAGAGAGATACGAAAAGCCGCGGGCCATTCGCGATGCCGCTCGAGGTCATGAATCGATCGGCTACGTGTGCGAAGCGCCAATTGACGTTCGCACCGGCGGCCCTTTACAGGCGCGCTACTACCTTTCGCAATTCGCCCTTGCTCCGCTGCTACTCGAACTCGAAAGCGAAGAAGCGGCCCACGAACTTGTGCTCGCGAACTTCCAGACCCAGCGAGAGCTAACGATATACCTCGAAGCAACTTCGAGACGCGTGATTGTAACCGTCAACGACAGCGTTGCTTTGACGAAGAAGCACGAGGTCCAATGACCTTCGCCCTCATCGCGCTCTTGATCTCTTGGGAAATCGGCTGGTTCGCACTCGCGATTCTTTGGCCGCGAACCGGCAAGCAAGCAAGCGACGTGATCCTGCGCGGCGCGCTTGCCGGCGGACTCGGCTTTGCGATCAGCTCCGTCCTCTACCTGGCTTGCCTCGTTGCAGGCGTGGCACAGCGACCTTGGGTAGTCGGGATCGAAGTCGCAGTCCTCCTTGCTCTCGCGACGCTGGCACGCCGACTGCCGCCTCCCGACGAAGCTGCGGCTGTGGAATCTCCCGACAGTGACTCACGCTTCGACTGGCTGCTCCGCGGCGGTGTCTTGGTCGCGCTGATCGTCAACGCGAACGCTTGGTGGGTTCGCTTCAAGGACGAACCCCTCGGCTTCTGGGATGCCTTTGCGATCTGGAACCTGAAAGCGCGCTTCTTCTTCGTCGACTCCGGCGAACACTGGCAACGTGCGTTTTCGAACTCCGTGTCGTGGTCACATACAGACTACCCGCTCTTGCTCCCGCTCAACGTTGCGAGACTGTGGACCTATGCGGGGGAGCCCACGCAAGAAGTTTCAGTCGCGCTTTCGGTCATCTTTGCGCTCCTCGTTGCGGCCTTGCTCTATGGCGTCGTCAGTTGCCTTGCGGACGCAGCGCTCGGAACCCTAGCCGTATACGCTGTACTCGCGACTCCGGCCTTGATGGCCCAGAGCACATGGCAAGTCGCCGACATCCCGCTGGCGTTCTTCTTGGCCGCTGCAGCGGGCCTGGTACTCGTTGCCGACAAAATTCCGGCGGGAGAGCGAGCAGCGTTAGGAGTCAGCGGTTTATTTGCTGGGGCGGCGGCATGGACGAAGAATGAAGGGCTGTTGTTTGCTCTCGCAATACCGATCGCGATGATATTCGTCGGTTCCCGAAGCGAATTTTCAGCCCGTATAAAACGAACGGGCCAATTCGCGACAGGGCTCGCCGTTCCAGTCGCAATCCTGTTTTTAATGAAAGTTACGCTTGCCGGGGAAAACGACCTTGCGGGTGATTTCGCATTCGACTCTCTCACCCGGGTGTTCGAAATCGGTCGACATGTAGAGATCTTGGTTTCCTTCGCCAGAGCCCTCGTCACGCTCTGCGGCCTTCCGCTCCTTGTCGGCTTGGCGACGCTTGCGGTCTGGCTACGATTGCGACGAGGCGACGAGGCGAATCGCAACATTGCAGCCATCACCGCGGCGCTCTTGCTCCAACTCGGCGGCTACTACTTCATCTATCTCATTACCGAGCGCGATCTCGCATGGCACCTCGGCACGTCGAACCTGCGGCTATTCGTTCAGCTATGGCCGACCGCATTGCTCTTGCTCTTCGTCGGTCTGCGTCCTTTTGGCGCGGCGCGCTAAGAGCTCGGCATCATCGGATTGCGCATGCCTGCGAACCAACCTCCATCGGCAACGAATTCGGATCCGGTGGAATAGCTGGCTTCATCGGTCGCCAGGAACAAAATCACTGCTGCAACTTCCTCCGGTTGCCCCACACGTGGAATCGGGAAGTTCGCATAGACGGCCTTGTTCATCTCTTCTTCGCTGAGTGAACCTTTGCCTCCCATTGCAGTCCACATACCACCAGGGTGAACGCTGTTGACTCGGATTCCGTACTGGCCCAATTCGATTGCCGCATTTTTGGTGAGACCTCTTACTGCCCACTTGGTGGACGAGTAGGCCGCGAGTGCGGCAGAAGAGTGGAGGCCGTCGATCGAAGACACGTTGATAATCGAACCGACGCCCGCGGCCTTCATGGGTTCCACGACCGACCTAAGCCCAATAAAAGTGCCGAACTGATTGACGCTGAATACGCGCATGTAGTCTTCATCGGTGGTTTCAGTAAGCGCCTTCATCAGGACAATCGCCGCATTGTTGACGAGCACGGTTAGGGGACCCCGTTTTTGGGCAAGTGCGATCGCGTTGTCCCAGTCCGCTTGTTGGCTGACGTCCATGTGAACGAACGAAGCGGCGTCACCGAGTTCGGCAGCAAGGGCTTCTCCTTGTTCGTCGAGAATGTCCCCAAATACAACCTGTGCGTCTTCGGCGACAAACGATCGTACGATCGCTTCGCCAAGGCCGCGGGCACCGCCGGTAACCAGTGCAACTTTTCCCGTCAATCTTCCCATGCTTCAGTCCTTTCGTCGCATTCCTGTCGCTGCGACCTGGGTGTCGTCTCGTGCTGAGGCTGCGTTGCATCGCCAAGGATGAATCGCTGCCAGTCATAGTGCGCACATGTTTTAGGCGCGCCAACGGTAGGATAGCGGCTCGGGTTTTGGAGCGTCGACCGACGAGAATTTGCGAATGGTATTGGGGGGTCATGACGGAGGTAGTGCCGCGGGCAGTAGAAGCGGGGACCAACCGAACAAGTCGGTAGCGACGAAACGGTCGACATCGATCAAACCCGGTCGCGATGTCTGCGAAACAGGGCGCGGCGAAACACAAGCTTGCCGCAACGCGCGAGGAGTCGGAGGACACCGCCGAGTTCGCCAAGGAGAGTGATAAACTCGTGGCCGACAATACCAGCTAGGCTGGGTTCGGCGTCATCGACTACGAGGACGAAGATTGTTTCGGCGGTTACGTATTGCTTCATATTACGGATGAATGTTTCGTGCTGGGATGGGGGGCACGTGGCAGGTCAGGAACTAGAGCAGGGATGCATTGAGCTCGGCCTAGAAATTCGCGGTCACCGCGGATGACGATGACACACGTATTCGGGACGCGAGCTGTGGCAAGGAGCAGCGTTATCTAGCCAGCCGCTTTTTGGCGATTTTCGCGTCATAAGAGCCGTACAAATGAAAACCGCCCGGCTGCTTTCGCAACCGGGCGGTTAGTCATTGTTAAAACTACAAGTTTTCGATTACTCGACTACTTGCGGTTTCGCTGGCGCATTGCATAGCCGCCGGCCAAGCTCATGAGGCCAACAAGTGCCGCAATACCCGGACCCGAAATCGACGGGAGGGCGCCAACCTGCTGCCCGATCGTCATGTTAAGCCAACCACGGTTGGCGTTGGGGCCAGAAACACCACGGTTTGACACGCTGCCTGCAACCAGGGAGATCGCGCCAACACCGCTTACGCGGGAGTCACTACCGGTGAGCACGAAGACTTCAGCGCCGGCCAATGCGGCCGTTACTGAAACCGTCAGCCTACCTGTGGTCCAAGGACCACCACCGCCCGAAGCGGGGTTTGCAAGGCCAGGATTATTCAGTGCGGTCGGTACCGCATTCGGAATCGCGCCGTTAGCCGTAACCGTGCCAAATAATTGACCCGACGGAGGCGCAGCACCCGGGCTCATGCCCGAGCCGCCGAAAGCATTACCAATTCCACCGGTACCGGTGGAGTTGGGGCTTGCGAGCGCCATTGCGATTCTGCACATCGTCCCGGAGCACGGGGCTACAAGGCCGCCGCCGTAAAGGGCAACGTCAGCACCACCGAATACTCGACCTGACATCGCACCACCGAACTGAGCGCCAGTCTTCGTGTAGGTCATCAGACCGTTCACGCCTGGTCCAGCCGCGGCATTAGCGCATCCCGGATTTCCGGCCGCCGTCACTACTTGCCCTTGGCAGTACTGGACCGTCGCAGCACCGGTGCGGCCACTGGCCGCAAGAGTTTCTGCACCCAACGGGATCGTAAGACCCAAGGACGTCAACACTTGGAACACGGCGGGATTAAGCGCGAATACCGGAATCACGAACGGGACAGGCGAGTGCTTAAACTCACCACCCGCAAACACGATGGCTCGCGGATCCGCACCGGAAGGCTGAGAAATAACCGCGGCAGCAGTAGGGACAACCTTGCCGGCTGGCGCTGCGGTGAAGCCGATCGGAAGTGGCAGGCCATCGCCAATCTGGAATCGGACGTTGCCCGACAATGGATGCACACTTGCTGAGGCGGTAGCCGCCAAGCCAGCAACGAATGCAAAAGCAACTAACAGGCTCGTCAGTCGCAGTTTCGTAGTAATAGATTTCATTTATTGGACCTCTTTGGTTATTGAACTGCGTGAAATTCGCGTACTGCGTTTGATTTCGTTTTATTCAGACTTACCAGGAAATTTTGCAATTTCCCTTGGAGCGACCCAGTTGAGCCTTTTCTTGTAGATCCGTTGACGGCAGATGTTCCAAGGAACTCAGACTACAGCGGATCCGAGATTCATACTCACGTACTAACAGTGCAAAAGTCATTCCAAAGTTGGATGTATAATATAATCAGATACTTATCGGATTTCGATGACCTATCTGATGGAATAGTTTTTCCCAGAAAGAGAAGCGAGCTGCCCTCTCGGCCACATTCCTAGAAACCTGCAGGTTCCCGGAATGCCGTGGGTTTCGTCATTTAATGTATTCGGTTTGGCAAACTCACTCATTATCTCGGCCACCCGGGATAGGAGAATGACTTGAACAACCAAAAACAATGCTCGCATCCGAGGCCAGCGACAGGACAAATAAGATAAGCCGAGACACCCTCAAGCGCTTTGAGACCGGTGACGCTGCCGATGCCGACCACTTTGCCGGCGTGTCGCGCATAGATTGTAGGAAGAATGCTCCGATACAGGCAGCGGGTCCGGTGGACCCCCATGTCAAACATTTTGTGCCAGGCCGGGTCGTCCATTTCCGCCGCAGACTTACAGAGGTTCGCGGGGGCGACCCAGTTTGCGATCAGGACGTCGGTTGTCCCCGGCTTCGCTTCCCGAGGGTCCCGAACATCTGCGACCACTTCGGCGAAGGGGTCACAATATAATGAGACGAGGGCGGGCCCTTCGACGCAAGGCGGAGGGTTAGAAGTTGAAATTAGCCAATTTCGCCCACCCCCCGACTCAAACCCCGAGGGGCTACACTCTGGATCCTCAGAAGCCGATGGGGATTCCACGGGGACCTACAATGTGGGCCGCAATCCCGATGGAACCAACTGGGAAATTGTGGCCCTCAACCTGGAAAAAAAGACGAACCCTTTGAGCCAAGACACCCAACGAAAACTTGCAGTTGTGATCCTCGCCGCCGGACAAGGCACGCGCATGAAATCGCGTCGCGCCAAAGTTCTGCACGAGCTCTGTGGTCGTTCCATGCTCGGACACGTCGTCACGGCCGCTGAGGCGTTCAATCCGGCGCGCTTGATCGTCGTTGTCGGACGCGATGCCGAACAAGTAGAAGAAGCATTTGCGGACAGAGTCGAGTTCGTACATCAGACCGAACTCAAGGGCACCGGCCACGCGGTGAAGCAAGCACTCCCAATGCTCGCCGATTTTTCGGGCGACGTTTTGATCCTCTACGGCGACACCCCACTGCTTACCGCCGAGACGTTCGCTCGTATGCTCGACATGAAGAGCAACACCGCTTCCGACTTATTGATGCTCACCGCTGTGGGTCCTATCCCCGGTCGAGTCGTGCGCAATGCCGCGGGCAAGGTGGATCGCATCGTCGAGGCCCAGGACGCAACCCCCGGAGAACTCGAAATCGAAGAACGCAACACCGGCGTTTATATGATGAACGTTGGTCTTGTGCGTGAAGGCATCGCGAGTCTCAAAGATGACAATCAACAGGGTGAGTTATACCTGACCGACGTTGTCGGCTACGCGGTGCAAAACGGACTCAACGTTGAAGCGCTGCTGCTGGAAGATGGCGAGCAGTGTCTCGGCATTAATACCCGGGCCGACCTTGCCCTGGCGACAGAAGCCATGCGCCGTCGGATCAACGCAGCCCATATGGAAGCCGGGGTCAGCTTCGTCGACCCGAGCCAAGTCTATATAGATGCAGGTGTTGAAATTGGCGCCGACACCTTGATCGAACCCGGATGCGTCATACAAGGTGCATCGGTGATCGGCAACGGGGTGCATCTAAAAAGCCAGTGCGTGATCGAGTCGAGTCGCTTGGACGATGACGTCGTGCTCGGACCGATGGCGCACTTGCGACCAAACTGTCACCTGATGGCGGGTGTCAAAATCGGAAATTTCGTGGAGATCAAGAACTCGACATTGGGCGAAGGCACGAAGTCGGCGCACCTCACCTACATCGGAGATGCGACGGTCGGAAGTGGCGTGAATTTCGGCTGCGGAACCATCGTGGTGAACTACGACGGCATCGAAAAGCATCGCTCGACGATCGAAGACGGCGCCTTCATTGGCTGCAACTCGAACATCATATCTCCGGTGACCGTTGGGAAAGACGCTTTCATCGCGGCAGGAACAAACGTCAGCAAAGATGTCCCCGATGACGCGCTCGCTGTTGCGCGCGTAAGGCAGAACAATCTCGAGGCCTGGGTGTCGAAGCGAAACGCGCGGCGTAGTAAGCAAGACAAGAGTAAGCAAGACAAGGGCAAGCAAGACAAGAGCAAAAAGTAGAACGATCCCGGAAAAATCGAATCATCGAACACTGAGCGCAGATTTGCGAAGTTTGTGTCCGACGTGCCAGGAGTAAATGGTATGTGTGGAATCGTCGGCTATATCGGGCGCGAAGGAAATGCATCGGACGTCCTTATCGACGGGTTGCGTCGGCTCGAGTACCGCGGCTACGACTCGGCAGGCGTCGCGATCTTTGACGGCGACGTGATCGATGTCCGCCGTGCCGAAGGCAAGCTCAACAACCTCGAAGGCGAAATCCGCACCGCACCGATCGAAGGCCGCGTTGGCATTGGTCACACCCGTTGGGCCACGCATGGCAAGCCGTCCGAGCGCAACGCACACCCCCAACGCGCAGGTTCGGTCGTGATCGTGCACAACGGCATCATCGAAAACTATCGTGAGTTGCGGCGTCAGCTCGAAGCCGATGGTCGGACGATCGAGTCCGACACGGACACGGAATTGATCGCGCACTGCATTGAACAGTCGATCGATCAGGGAAACGACTTGCTCGCCGCAGTACGCGAAGCTTGTGGACGCTTGACCGGCGCTTATGCACTCGCCGCTTTGAGCGAGCGAGACCCCACAACGATCGTGGCTGCGAAAAACGGCGGCAGTCCCATGATCTTGGGGCTCGGCGAAAAGCAAGCGTTTCTCGCCAGTGACATCCCGGCCATCCTGCCATACACGCGCAATATGGCGTTCATCGAAGACGGCGAGTTCGCAGTACTTCGGGAAAGTGGCATCGAAATTTTTTCGTCCACTGGCGCGCCGAGCCCACGCGAGTTCAAGACGGTGCTGTGGGATCCGATCTCTGCCGAAAAGGGCGGCTACGACCGCTTTATGCAGAAGGAGATCTTCGAACAACCCCGCGCGATCACCGACACGATCGGCACGCGCATCGACGAGACAGAACTCGACATCGATCTCGACGGCATTGCGCTCGACCCGGCATGGACGAACAATCTGAGCCGCATCAGCCTCGTTGCATGCGGCACCGCTTCGTACGCGTGCATGGTTGGCAAGTACATGATCGAGCACATCGCCAAAATTCCTTGCGAAGTCGATCTCGCGAGCGAGTTTCGGTATCGCAATCCCATCTTGAACGACCGCTGCATCGTGGTGCCGGTTTCTCAGTCGGGCGAAACTGCCGACACCTTGGCGGCCCTTCGCGAAGGCAAGAGACAGGGAGCACGCATCATCTCGATCACGAACACGCGCGACTCCACAATTGCCCGGGAAAGCGATGATGTTCTGTACACCCACGCGGGGCCCGAGATTGGCGTTGCGTCGACGAAGTGCTTTACCGCGCAAGTCACTGCGCTCTACTTGTTCGCCGTCAAACTCGCAATTGTGCGCGGCCTCCTCGACCGGAGCGAACGCGAACGTTTGCTACGAGAACTGACGAGTCTGCCCCGCATTGTGCAGGAAACCCTCGCCCTCGATGAGCAAATTGAAGAGCTCGCGCACAAGTATTTCAAGAAGAGCGACTTCCTGTTCCTTGGGCGCGGCATCATGTTCCCGATTGCACTCGAAGGGGCTCTCAAGCTCAAGGAAATTTCTTACATCCACGCCGAGGCGTACGCCGCAGGTGAAATGAAGCACGGCCCCATCGCATTGATTGATGAGAATATGCCTGTCGTCGTTATTGCGAATAAGGGCCCGCTCTATGACAAGCTGATCTCAAACCTCGAACAAGTACGCGCGCGCGATGGTCAAGTAATTGCGATTGCAACCGAGGGCGACACCGAAATCGCCGACAAGGCGAACGATGTCATCTACGTACCCGACCTCGGTGATTTTCTCACATCCATCATCGTTTCGATTCCGATGCAGTTGTTCGCCTATCATGTCGCGACACGCAAAGGCACCGACGTTGATCAGCCGCGTAACCTCGCAAAGAGTGTCACGGTCGAGTAGCGCCGTGCTCGGGAAAAGTCCCCGGGTGAAGGCTTGGTGTCTGGGTTAGCTTCGGCGCGATGGCTGTTGTGGGATCCAACGCACGCGAAGCGCCAAAAGCGCGGATAGACGACCTTTGGTCGTCCCCTCGAACTCTGCCCGCAATTGCGCTGCTCGCGATCTCACTGCGCGCTGTCATGGCAGTCCGCACTTCGGTGATGTTCGAAGATGGCCCGCATTTTATCGAAGTTGCGGCGCGGTTTTCGAGCGGCGACATCGCGGGCGCTCTCGCGCACCCCTACCACCCGCTCTACTCGGCACTGATCGCACTCGTCAGTTTCGTGACAGGCAACGTCGAAGTCGCCGCGCTCGCCATTTCAATTTTGGGCGGCACAGTGGCGGTGGTGGCTACGTACATCTTCTTGCGAGATGCGTTCGATCAAAGAGTCGCCGCATTCGGTTCGCTTCTATTGGCGATCTCACCCTACGCCGTGCGCTTCACCGCAGACGTGCAGAGCGAAGGTCTTTACCTCGCATTTTTCGTGTCAGGGGTGGCTCTTCTTTACCGAGGCGTAACGCGTGACGACACGCCACTCCTCATCGCTGCTGGGTTCGCGGCGGGTTTGGCTTATTTGACGCGGCCCGAGGGCGCGGGACTCATTGCGGTGGGGGTCATTGTGATCGGCCAGCGCTTTGTGTCGGGTCGTCTTTCATTGGCGCGCGCGGCGAAATTAGCCGCAGCGCTGTGTGGAAGTGGGCTTGTCGTTGCGGCTCCGTATCTGTGGGCCCTCGCCGAGAACGACACCGCGGTTTTTTCCGGCAAGAAGAGCTTGTTCCGCATGCTGGGGCTCACCGCAGAAGCCACACCTTCATGGTGGATCCTCGGCGGTTTACTGCTGCTCGCGCTTGCGTTCGGGCTTCTCGTCGTTCGTCGCAGAGAATCCGTCAACCACTTTCCAGGCGGGGTAATTGCCGCGACCCTTGTGGCACTTTTAGTGGGGCAACTCGCGTGGGCGGGAGAAGCCAATGTATTTGCGTCGGTACTGGTTTCGACGCTGCGACCCGAAGTTGCTGTTTTGGCCGTGCTCGGGTTGGTTGCCCTTCGCCGCATAGGCACCGCTCCGCGGGACACGTTCATTGCCGTTGCTCTCATTCTTTATGCCGCGGTCTTGGTTGCCTTGCTCTTGAACTACGGCTACTTGAGTCGTCGTCACGTCATGCCGCTCCTCCCACTCGCGCTCGGCTATGCAGGCATTGGCGCCGTATTTCTCACGGAAGCGATTGCCGAGCGGTTTTTCAAATCCCCCTCCGACCGGCGCGTAGGTTTTTTGATGGTGGGTCTCGCGGCCCTGCTCGTCGTGGGGGCGACGCCAAAAACCCTTCACGATCACCGCAAAGACGTGGTTGCCCAACGGTTGGCGGCCGAATGGCTCAAAGAGCAAGACCTTGCGCCCGGCAGAGTCGCGTCAAACAAACGCCGTACTGGCTACTACGCCAACCGACCCTGGCGATCGCTTACACGGGGAAGTGCGATGCGAAAAATGGATGAACTCGCGCGGGAGCGCGTGCGGTACATCGTCGCGGACGATCGAGAGTTAGGCTACCGCGATCATTTCCCACCGACGCCCGGTTTTGTGCTTCAGGAACTCCATCGCGTGAGCCGCGGCGGCCGCAGCGCCATGGTGTTCGAACTATTACCCCTGGACATTGTTGTGACACCCGACATTACAAAAAGTGCAAGCCCGCCCGCCGACGAAACGCATTGAGTCGTATCGGCGACTCGATTACTCTCACGCCCTCTCGCACCCCACATCCACGCATCCAACCCCGCCCGTGCCATCCGGAGGCCCACCCCCTTGCTCCTCGAGTCCATTCTTGACGGTCTTAACCCCGAACAACGTGAAGCCGTCGAGTGCATCGAAGGGCCGCTACTCGTACTTGCAGGCGCCGGTTCAGGCAAGACGCGAGTCCTGACCCATCGAATCGCCTACTTGATCGGTCACTGCGGCATCCCGCCCGAATCGATTTTATCGGTGACGTTCACCAATAAAGCCGCAAAAGAAATGCGGGAACGTGTCGAAAAAACGGTCGGCGCTGACGCACAAGGGTTGTGGCTCGGCACGTTTCACTCGACATGCGTTCGGATCCTGCGCAAAGAAATCGGTCATTTGGGTCGTTCCCGTGGTTTCGTCATTTACGATGACGGCGATTCGCTCGGCGTCGTCAAGCTTGCGCTCAAACGCTTGAACCTCGACCCCAAAGAGTACGACCCGAAGCGCTATCGGTGGCGCATCGATCAATGGAAGAACGACGGCGTGCTGCCCGCCAAGGCGGCTGACGTCGCGGTCGACCTCGACGATGAACTGTGCGTCGACATCTACACCGAGTATCAAAAAATTTTGACGGACGCCGAAGCCCTCGACTTCGGTGATCTGTTGCTGCTCACCGTTGAATTATTTCGGCGCCACCCCGAGGTGTTGGCCCACTATCAACGCAATTGGCAGTACGTCCTAGTCGACGAGTATCAGGACACCAACCGCGTTCAGTACGACCTGGTCCGCCAACTCTCGGCAACCCACAACAACTTGTGCGTCGTGGGCGATCCAGACCAAAGTATCTACGCATGGCGTGGCGCGGACATTCGCAACATCCTCGACTTCGAAAACGACTACGAAGACGCGCGCGTGATCAAGTTGGAGCGCAACTACCGTTCGACCCAGCCAATTCTTTCGGGTGCTTCCGCGGTTGTGTCCAACAACACCGATCGCCACGAAAAGAGCATGTTTACCGAGCGCGAAGGTGGTGACCTGATTCGATACTTCGAAGCCGTTGATGACCGCGAAGAATCGGGGTTCGTCATTCGCGAAATCTTAGGCGCCAACCGACGCGACCACCGGCGGTACGGTGACTTTGCGATCTTGTATCGCACGAACGCTCAGTCGCGATCCTTCGAAGAAGAACTCCTCAAGTACGACATCCCCTACACCGTCGTTGGCGGCGTGCGATTTTACGAGCGCTCCGAAGTCAAAGACGTTCTCTGCTATTTGCGTATGATCGTAAACCCAGCGGACGATCAAGCATTGCGTCGCGTGGTCAACAAGCCAACGCGCGGGATCGGGAAGACGACTCTCGACAACGCTTCGGAGCTCGCGTTCCAGCGAGGCCTGAGCCTGATGCAGGGCTTGGGCGTCTTTGCACAAACCGCGACTGCGAGGACCGCGAGCAAGATCAACGACTTCCTTGAGATGCAGGGGCGACTCACACACGAGTTCGCGACTCAGTCGGTCGACGTCACCATCAATGAAATTTTAAAAGTGACGGGTTATATCGCGTCGCTCGAAAAAGAAGGCAGCGCAGAGTCCGAAGCACGGGTCGAGAACTTAAAAGAACTGGTACTCAGTGCGGAAGACTTTCATCTCGCCAACGCCGACACCCCTGACGCCGAGCGAACCGAACTTGAGCTATTCCTCGACCAGGTCGCGCTCGTAAGTGACCTCGATAAGTACGAGCAGAAAACCGAAGTCGTTTCTCTGATGACCGTCCACTCCGCCAAGGGGCTCGAATTTCCGATCGTCTTCGTGGTCGGGATGGAAGAAGGCATCTTCCCCCACGCATCGTCGAGTCGAGATGCGGCCGGGCTCGAAGAGGAGCGTCGCCTGTGTTACGTGGCGATGACTCGTGCGATGGAACATCTGACGCTTTGCTACGCGGGAGAGCGGCGGCGCTACGGCAGTCTCGACTATCAGACCCCTTCACGCTTCCTCAACGAAGTCCCCGAAGAACTGGTCGAAGGCGTCTCGAACCGAGCTGCCAAGACCCGGTCTCAAAACCAAGACGACTACTCTCAGGCGGCAAGCGAAGACTACGACTTCAATCAGGAGTCAATGGACGGCGATGCGTCCGTTCAGCCCGGCATGCGGGTGCGCCATTCGGTCTTCGGCATGGGGGTCATTCTTTCGTCTTCCGGCGCAGACATGAACCAGAAACTCAAGATTCGCTTCGAGCGCGCGGGCGTGAAGACGGTGATGGTCCGCTACGCGAACCTCGAGCTCGTCTAGAAGGTCGCGCTTGCTCAACCTTTTGGCTTTCATCCTGCGGGTCACCCCAGGCCGGGGAATCCGTGCGCTCGTAATAATGGGGAGCCAGTACGCCGCAATCCGTCCCCTCGCGCCCCGGCCCCCAAAACTGCGAATTGTCGGCGGCTGTTCTAGTCGCCGTCGGCATACGGGGTTACCCTCCGTCTCATGCGAGTACATGTAGAGCGTCGAGGAAGTGGCCCACCCATTGTTTTCCTGCACGGGTTGGGTGTTTCATCCGAAAGCTGGGCTGCGCAGATGGGCGCTCTTGAAGACCGATTCACCGTAGTCGCATGGGACCTGCTCGGCCATGGGAAGTCTCCCGTGCCTGAAGACCCGGGCCTGTATTCACGTGACGGTGCGCTCGAGGATCTCGACGAGATCGTCGCAACGCTGGACCAGGCCCCAATTCTTGTTGGGCATTCGCTCGGCGGTTACTTGTCCCTCACCTATGCCGCGACACGACCTGGAAAGGTTCGCGGCATGGTGTTAATCGCAACGGGCCCTGGTTTTCGCGACCCCGAAAAGCGCGAAGCGTGGAACGCGCGGTCGAAACGAAACGCACATCGCTTTGGGGTCGAACCCCAGGTCGCCGGTCTCAATCTGCAGCACGATTCACTCGTGATGGAGAAGCTCGCTGAGATCGACGTCCCCACGTTGGGTCTCGCCGGAACCGACGACGATGCATCGTATCTCGGCGCCGCAAAATACCTCGAACGCAAAATGCCGAACGCGCGTTATGCCGAAGTCAGCGGTGGCGAGCACTTGATGCACGAAGAGAGCCACGCGGCCCAGGTCGCGAAGCTGATCTCGGACTTCACCGAAACCCTACCCGCCTAGTTCGCGCACCCGCGCGGATTCCAAGGAGTTCCACATCCAAGTCTACGGAAACACCAGCGGCCTGAAGGCCAGCCAAGTTAAACAACTCGATCGCCTGTTCCGTCGTCGCCTCGACGCCGACGTCCTGCTCAACAACGAACTCGCCCGTCAACTGACCGAACTCTCGCGAGAGATTCGTCGCCAAGTTGGTGTGCTGGTCGACCGTCGCGGTGCGGTTGCGCATGTCATGGTCGGCGGTCCCAGTTCGCTTGAATTGCCCGATTGGGGCCGACTGCGCGCCGGCGTTGGGCGCTTGCGCGGTCTGCGTTGTATCCACACGCATCTCGCAGACGAAGGCCTGAGCCGCGACGATCTCACGGATCTACTGCTCCTGCGCCTCGACGCGATGGTGAGCGTCTCTGCCCAGGAAGACGGGCTCCCCGGACTCGCCTATATCGCGAGCCTCGAACCGACCATTCGCAGCGACAAAGGCATCGACGAACACGAACCCGTCCATCCCGCACGTATCGACATTGACTTTCAAGCGTGGATTCGAGAGCTCGAAGACGACCTTACCCGTAGCGTCCAAGGGCGCGACGTCGAAACACGCGACCGCGCGATCTTGGTTTCGGTCACCGCCGGGCGCAGCAACCACGAACTCGAGCTGCACTTGGATGAGCTCCGCGAACTTGCACGCGCCGCCGACGTCACGATCTGCGACACGCTGACTCAAAATCGAAGACAAGTAGATCACAAGACAGTCGTCGGTCGCGGCAAGCTTCAGGATTTGATGATCATGGCATTCCAAAGCGACGTCGACCTCGTGATCTTCGATCAAGATCTCACGCCCACTCAAGCGCGCAACCTCGCGAGCGAACTCGAACTGCGCGTAATCGATCGAAGCCAACTCATCCTCGACATCTTTGCTGGTCGCGCGCAAACGAGGGACGGCCAGGTGCAAGTCGAACTCGCACAGCTCAAGTACAGGTTGCCGCGCCTCGCCCAACGCTCGGACGTTTCGTTATCACGACTTGCCGGCGGCATTGGAGGCCGCGGCCCGGGCGAAACCAAACTTGAAGTCGACCGACGTCGCGTTCGCGACCGCGTTACACACCTCGAACGAGAAACGAAGAAGCTTGCGCAACAGCGCGAGCAGCGACGACGCAAGCGCAACCGCCGGGGCGTGCCGGTGCTCTCGATCGTTGGCTATACGAACGCAGGCAAGAGCACCTTGTTGCGCTCGCTCACAAACTCAGACCCCTTCATCGAAGACAAGATGTTCGCGACGCTAGACCCAATGAGCCGCCGGCTTCGCTTTCCGAGGGAGCGAGAGGTGATCATCACCGACACGGTTGGGTTTATTCGCGACCTTCCACCCGAGCTCGTGGCTGCGTTTCACGCAACCCTCGAAGAGCTTCACGATGCCGTTCTCTTACTTCATGTCGTCGATAGCTCCGCGCCCGATATCGAACGCCGTATTGAAGCGGTGCACAGCGTGCTCGACGGGATCGGTCTCGGTGAGATCCCGGAGCTCCTGATCGTAAATCAGGTCGACAAGTTGCCAGAGGGTGTGGGCCACGCGATCGCAGCGCGTCACAAAGGAATTGCGGTTTCAGCCCTCGAAAAGGTAGGCCTGCGTGAGCTATTGGTGCGCGCAGAAGAAATACTATGGGGGCCCGATTCGCCCGAGTTCGACCGGCGATTAATCGAAGGGCTTGCGGCAGAAGTCGAAGGGGGGTGAAGAAT
>Ga0115003_10000827_pt1 | contig 27508 bp, 26 predicted proteins | sample ArcticOcean_MG_C_7_FD_88736 | JGI IMG/M metagenome (GOLD analysis project Ga0115003, IMG submission 88736) | Marine microbial communities from western Arctic Ocean - ArcticOcean_MG_CB11_88 | ecosystem: Environmental > Aquatic > Marine > Oceanic | place: Arctic Ocean: Canada Basin | collected... | reverse complement strand
GACCGCCGGGTCATGGTTCGCGCCGGCGATCGCAAACAACACCCAGGAGTTGGCGGGAATGTCGACTCCGCAAAATTCAATGTCTTTCCCGCATGAAAGCCGCGGCAACACCGCGATCGAGGTTTCCCATCGCAGGCCCTCGTCAACCGCACCTGGAATGAGGCTGCGGTCATTGCCGACGCGACGCCATGAGCCTTCGTGGCTGAGCAGCGCATAGAGCAAGTTGCCGAGCGATCCGTGCGTGGTCTCGCCGCCCGTGGGAAACAGGAGGCGAACGTGGCTGTAGATCTCTTCGTCGGTGAGCGCGCGGCCCTCGACGTTGGCGGCCAATAACTCGCTGATCACGTCGTTGCGTGGCGCGTGGCGCCTGGCTTCGACGACGGGTGCAAGAAAGCTGGTGAGTTCTTCGCCTGCGCGGGTCGCGGCTTCGGGGTCTTGACCGATTTGCAACATTTGCAGTGCCCACTCATGAAACTCATCCTCTCGATCACGGGGCAACCCAAGCAGTCGCGTGATCACCAAGTATGGGAAGCGAGAGACGAAGGAGGGCATCAGGTCGAACTCGCGGCTTGCATCGATTTTCTCGACAAGCTCGAGCGCCAGTTCTCGTAGGCCGGTTTCTTCATAGCTCGCGACTGCGCGAGAGCGGAACGCGGGTGTGGCGAGCTTTCGAAACAAAAGGTGCTGTGGTTCTTCCATCGAAATGAACGTCTTGCCCGCGGCCTTTTCGATCGTGGCCTGGTACATGAGGTGGGGCGGGAAACGTGCGACATCTTTGAAAGCTTCGAGTAGGGCGGCATGTCCGGTGATTACGAATGACGGGATGGTTAGGAATCGCGTTGGCTGCACCGGACCTCGTGCGCGGTAAGCATGGAGCACATCGTGGAGACGCTGCCCCGGCATGGAGTCGAGGGCGAAGTCCACTTTGTCGAGGGCTGCTTGATCGGTGTGCGTTTTCGTCACGCGGGTTTCGCTCCGTCGCGATGTTCTTTTGCTTGTGGAACAGCCGCCACTTTCGCAGCCTGAAAAAACTCAGCCAGCGACAGAGTTGATATTCTATAGGATGTTCTCAGAGAACCACCGTCGACGAAGCAATCAGAAGAAAGAGGAGCTTTGATGTCCGCATCCGTTAGTTCAGTACCCTCCCACGCAACCGACGAAGAAATGCTCGAAATTCTCGATCGCGACGGTGCCGTCATCATCGAGGACTTGCTCGCAGCGGATGTCCTCGGAAACTTGAACGCCGAGGTCGACTCGATCTTCGCAGAAGAGATCGGGATCGAGCGTCAGTTTGTCAGTGAAACGATTGCCGGTTTTTTTAGTGACAAAGTGGCTCACGTGGCTGGAATCGCGGGCAAGTCGGCTGTGTTCGTTGACCACGTCCTTTGTCATCGGAGATACATGTCGATTTGTGATCGCGTGCTGTTGCCAGCGTGTGCCGACTATCAGCTGAACATCGCGCATGTGATGGAACGTCTGCCCGGATGCGAGGCGCAGTTTATTCATCGCGATGGATGGGTCTGGAAGCGGCTTCCGCGTGAAATCGGGGAAGTGCAGCTTGCTTCGGTTGTCGCCCTGGTAGATTTTACGGCCGATAACGGTGCGACGTTGGTCGTACCGGGCAGCCACCGATGGGAAGAAGGGCGCTACCCCGAAGCCCACGAGGTGGTCGCGGCTGAGATGAAAGCAGGCAGCGCGATCGTGTACATCGGACAGACGTTTCACGGCGGCGGTGCGAACGTAACGCGCGACGTTCGACGTCGAGGTATGCACGTTTCGTATTGTGCGGGTTGGTTGCGGACTGAGGAGAACAATGCGCTTTCGACGCCGCCCGACGTCGCAAAGAGGATGTCGACCCGCGCGCAAGAGCTTTTGGGATTCGGGATTCACGACGACCTCGCCGTGGGAGGCGGGTACCTTGGGACAGTCGAGTTGACGGCTCCGTATCTTGTGACCCAATAGCCAGTCGCTGGAACGCGAACGAAAACCGATCGGTGCGTACCCGTTGGCGGTCGGATCGCACAGTGCGGTGACAACGATCTGACTCGTGAATACTGGGAAGAACGCGGTAGGATTGTGGCCCAACTGAAACGTCCGCGTGCGGCGAAGCCCGACCCGTGCGCCCCATCGGAGAGTAAAGCGCAATGCCGCAATACCGTGCCCCCCTGCGCGAAGTCGACTTTCTGCTGAAGGATGTCTTCGACAGTGCCACGCACTACGACGGACTGAACGGCTGCGAACAGCCGACGCCCGAGTTGCTCGATGCGATCATTCAGGGTTCTGCCGAATTCGCGGAACAGGTCGTTTCGCCGCTGTTCGCGACCGGTGACCAGCAGGGATGTCGGTTCGACAACGGCGACGTTTATACGCCGGACGGCTACGCCGAAGCGTTTCGACTGTACGCCGAAGGCGGATGGCAGGGACTCACCGCGCCGGCCGATGAAGGTGGACAGGGTCTGCCGCCGTCGCTTGGCTTTATCGTAAGCGAACTCTTCGGGTCCGGTAGCTGGGCGTTCAACATGTATACCGGTCTCGCTCTCGCGCCGGTGACGTGTTTGTTAGGCGCGGGGACGCCGGCTCAGAAGCAGCAGTACTTGCCGAAGCTATTGAGTGGTGAGTGGGCTGGCACAATGTGTCTCACCGAGTCCCACTGCGGCTCGGACGTGGGGCTGCTGCGCACGAAGGCCAAGCGCAACGACGATGGTTCCTATGACATCACCGGAACCAAGATTTTTGTTTCGGGCGGCGAACAAGACATCACCGAAAACATCATCCACAGCATCTTGGCCCGGGTCGAAGGCGCGCCGCCGGGAACCAAGGGGGTATCGCTTTTTATCGTGCCGAAGCGTTTGGTTGACGCTGACGGAGAATGCGGCGAATTTAATGACGTGCGCTGTTCGTCGATCGAACACAAGATGGGGCTCAAGGCCTCGGCAACATGCGTGATGAATTTTGACGGTTCCAAGGGTTATCTTCTCGGCGAAGAAAACCGCGGTCTCGAAGCGATGTTCGGACTCATGAATACCGCGCGCGTCGGGACCGCAGTCCAGGGGCTCGCGATGGGGCAGGTCGCCTTCCAATGGGCACTCGCGTACGCGCGCGATCGGGAGCAGATGCGTTCGCTCACCGGAGCCAAGAACCCCGAAGGCGAAGCCGACCCCATCATGGTGCACCCGGATGTGCGCCGGATGTTGATCACGCAAAAGGTGTTGGTCGAAGGCAATCGCGCCTTGATCTACTGGCTCGGTCAGCTGGTCGACTTGTCTAGCTTCGGAGACGAAGCGGAGCAGAAAAGTGCTTCGGACTTGCTTGAACTTCTGACCCCGATCGCAAAAGCGTTTTGCACCGAGTCCGGCCAAGAAATTGCATCTCTTGGACTTCAAGTGTTTGGTGGACACGGCTACGTCGCAGACAATGGCATCGAGCAGTTGGTTCGCGACGCTCGTATCGCGACGGTTTACGAAGGCACGACAGGCATTCAGGCGCTCGATCTGATTGGTCGCAAAGTGCTCGGTAGCGGCGGGGCGCTGTTGCGGAACGCAACAGACCTGATTCGCGGGTATTGCGAAGAACAGGCAAGCAACACCGCGATCTCCGAATTTGTCGGGCCGCTCTCAAAGCTCAACGACGCGTGGGATGCGCTGACGAAATCGATCACCGAGCGAGCGATTAAGAACCTCGACGAACTCGGCTCGAGTTCAGTCGACTACGCGATGTTTAGCGGTTACACGGCGCTCGCCTATATGTGGGTTCGCATGGCGGATGCCGCACAAGCAAAGCTCGACGCGGGCACATCTGAAACTGACTTCTACGAAGGCAAGCTGGCCGCGGCGCGCTTTTACTTCACGCGCATCTTGCCGCGCACCGACGCCCACGCGCGCGCCGCACTCGCGGGTGCGGACAGCGTGATGACCATTACCGACGCCGGCTTCGGCGAATAAGTTATATCCACTCTGCACGATCAGGAGATCAACATGAGACTCGAAGGCAAAGCAGCAGTCGTAACCGGTGCGGGTTCCGGCATTGGGAAGTCGATTGCCGAACATTTCGCAAAAGAAGGTGCGCGGGTGGCACTGCTCGATATTCGGGGTGAAACCGCGGAAGCCGTGGCCGGAGGCCTCGCTGGAGATGGTCACATTGCCCTTGCCGCGGATGTCGCCGACAGCGCTTCGGTCGCCAAGGCATTTGCCGACGCGGACTCCGCGTTTGGGCAAGTCGATATTGTGGTGAACAACGCCGGTGTCGACCGCGTGGAGGGGGACGGCTTCGACGCGGCGATGAGGGGCGAGCTTCAGATTCTTCACATGTCAGACGATTCATTTCGACGCATGTTTGCGATCAATGTCGACGGCGTGTTCTTCGGCATGCGTGAAGCCGTGAAAATCATGCAGCGTGTTGGATCTGGCGGATCCATCATCAACATGTCGAGCATGGCCGCGCTTGCCGGTCTTGGCTTGCCGCATTACTCGGGGTCAAAGGCCGCCGTGCTCGGTCTCACCCGAAGTTGCGCGCGCCAACTTGGCCCGCTGGGTATTCGCGTGAACGCGGTGTGTCCAGGTGTGATCGACACGCCGATGACCGCCGAAGTCCCTGACTTTGCGCTTAAAGGCTTGATCCAGGGCACGCCGCTCGGGCGCGTTGGGAAGGCCGAAGACATCGCGACCGCGGTTCTTTATCTCGCCAGTGACGAAAGCAGCTTCGTGACCGGCCAATGGATGTCGCCCAACGGCGGATTGGTCATCTGCTGAGCGTGTCGTTGGTTTGCAGCATCAGCGAAATTGATCAAGAAACTGAACGCAAGCCTTCGTAATTTGATCGGGTCGTTCCGGGAGTAGGGCGTGTGACGCCCCTGCAATCTCGATCAACGTGACGCGGCTCGGGAACTTGGCCTTCTTCAAGGCCTGGCCCGGTGCCGCCTGACCAGAATGGTGCATCGGCGCTCTTGCGCGCCGCTTCCGCTTGGCCGAGCCCACCCCAGAGTGACCAACCTGTGCGCCAGTAGCGCGGGATCTTATTTCCCTCTGCAAAAAATGTCCGATGTCCGAAAGCCGGTATCGATTAGCGTCTGGGTGAGTTCATTGAAATCACTCGCGGGACGCACCCAACTCGCGAGCGTGACAACCACGGGGCCACTCCCGGCTTCGAAGTACGCAATATCGTGATCGCCTGAACGTGCGAGCCTTTGTTCGGCAATCAATGGCTGCGCGGGTGCCACGCCCAGTGACGGAAGCCGCGACGAATACGCTCAGCGCGGTGAACGAACGCAAGGAAGCAGACCGACGCACCGCGAAAAAACGCAGTTTTTAGTCGGGTTCTCTGGGCAGTGGGTTCGCGCATGCGGGACCCCGGCGTTGAAGTGGCGTCGACCGTAGCATTCGGGCTTTCGGCGGATCCCGCCGTCACACGTGAACTTGTGAGGCGATGTCCGGTTTACTGAACGACCGGGATTCAGCATTTCGGGTGGACTCTCATCGGGCCGCGAAGGGCACCAGAGAGATCATTGCCGATGGGGCTGTGAGGCGAGCGATTCACCGAGCCCTGAGCTCGCCAATATTCTATTTGACATAATATATCTTATCGGCGGAATTTCAGGAGGGTTTTTGAGCTCATGGGAGATCTTCGAGCATTTTCGGGTTTTCCCGAGAAGGCAGGCTTACTCCTCCGGTTTGGGATCTCAAAAGTACGGGTCGTGCCCCGCCAACGGAAGCGGCAGTGTTGCACTGCTCCCCGCGGCCTCAATGATCTCCGCGTGTTTGGCCGCGGTGAATTCGCGGAAAACATTCGCGGAAAACATGGGCAAAAACATGGGCGAAAAACACAGACTAAAAACCGTGGGCAAATATACGCATCCGGAAGAATTGCGCTGAAACAGACGACGTACTGATTAGCGAGAGCGTCTGGCCTTGGCTTCGCGAAGCATCGCTTCAGTGTGTTCGGGCAGCAGCAAGTCGGGGCTTTCGGTCGTGATGCGATCAAAGTTCGCGATCGCCGCGTCGACTTCTCCCATCTCGGCTTGCAAGCGAGCGGCGTTGAGCAGCGCGAAATAACGAAGCGGGTATCCGGTCACGTTTGATGCCGCGATGTGTTGTTTGACAGCATCGCTAGCTTCGCCGCGTTCTTCGTGCAAAAGCGCCAGGCGCTCGAGCAAGATGCCGCGCATGGGCGCGTCGTTGTCGTACGGCTCGAGGGCTTGTTCGAAACTCGCGATCGCCCCGGCGCTGTCTTCCAGTGCGGACTGCAGCATTCCGGCTTGAATTAGCGCGTAACTTCCCATCTCGCTGCCCGAATGGTCGACAGCCAATTGCTGGAAACGGCCGAGGTATTGCTCTCGGGTGTCTTTGGCAGCTTCGGGGTTCGCGAGTTCGGGGATGTCGGGGAGCCCAGCGTAACTGCCCCCCATCGCCTGGCGAAATTCATTCTTGACCGAGGCGATCTCCGTCGATGCTGCGTGGGCCGAGCCTTCGACCCCGCTCGAGGCAATACCGTAGATCGCGGCGGCGAGAAGGATTACGCCTCCCGCTGCGAGGATCGGCATCGGGTTGTCCCCGATCCAGTCGGCGAGGTCCTGGCTGCGCGATTCGATCTCGTCGAGACGCACTGCTGCGGATTCTTCGTTGGGCTTCTTGTTCTTCTTTTTCTTTGCAACCGCCACGATCAGTGGTCCCCCCGATTCGCTTGGATAAAGTCCGAGTATTTGTTTTCGGCCGCCGAGTGTATCCGACAAAGGAAAAAACGCGACAGTTCGTGGGTTTGTCAGCCTTTTCGGGCGCGAAATCGAAGGCGGACCGGGGTTCCCTCGAAGCCAAACGTCTCACGAAGCTGGTTCTCGAGGTAGCGCCGATAGCTGGTCATGACCGACTTCGGCAGGGTGCAAAAAAACAGAAACGTCGGCGGGCGGACGCCGGTTTGCACCGCGTAGAAGAAACGGATTGGCCGGCGGGCATGGCCGCTACGCCGACCGAGTGCGGGCGCATGTTTACGCACGGCTTCCTGGAGCCAGCGATTGAGTGCTGGGGTCGGGACCCGTAGATGGGCCGACGCTGAGACCCGCTGGATCGCCGGAAACAGTCGGCCGACCTTTGCGCCCGTCAATGCCGAAATCGAAATGACGGGCACCTGGTCCAGGAAGCGCAGGCTGTGCCCGATTTTTTCAAGGATTTCGGGGCCCTGCTCGCCTTCAATCTGGTCCCACTTATTCGCCAGCACAACGGCGGCGCATCCGCGCTCTCGGACCAGGCTTGCAATGTGGGCGTCTTGATCGCCGATCCCGTCGCTCGCATCGATGACGATGAGCGCGACATGTGCATGTTGGAGCGCTCGCAGCGTCATGATTGCGCTAATTCGTTCCACGCTTTCGCTGCGACGACCCGCGCGTCTGAGCCCCGCGGTGTCGACCAACACAAACTTCTGACCGTCGACCTCGAGTTCGGTGTCGATGGAATCTCGCGTGGTGCCCGCAACGTCTGAGACCACGACACGCTCTTCGCCGAGCAAGCGGTTAACCAGCGAGCTTTTTCCGACATTGGGTCGGCCCACAACCGCGATCCGGATTTCATCAAGACTTGCGCCCTCTTTCGGCTTTGCCGCGGCCTCCCCTTCGCCCTCAGCACCGAAGGCTCCGTCGAGGGGCTCGTCCGAAAAGTCCGGGACATCGTCGGCGTCGGAGTCGTTGTGCCGAAAGAATGTCGAGTCTTCGTCGGATGCCACGTCCGGCGGTGCATCCGGCAGCGCCTCAATCAACGCTTCGAGGGCGTCGAATGCCCCCGTACCGTGCTCCGCCGTGATCGCATGGATCGAGTCAAAGCCCAGGCTGTAGAAATCGGCTGTGCGGTGTTGATGCTCAGGCAAGTCGATCTTGTTGACTGCGAGTGCGACCGGGACGTCGGTTCGGCGCAAGGTGCGCGCGATCTCCTGGTCTTCTGGCAACAGCCCGGCTTGGCCATCGACCACGAATAGAATCGCGTCCGCTTGGCTTACCGCGACCCGGGCCTGGTTCTGCACCTGGCCCTCGAGTCCCTTCGACTCATCGGGGTCGAGCCCTGCCGTGTCGACGAGCAGAAAACGCCGTCCAAGTAGCCCCATTTCTTCGACGATGCGGTCGCGCGTGACGCCGGGCAGGTCCTGCACGAGGGCGCGCCTGTGACCGGTGTACCGGTTAAACAGGCGCGACTTGCCCACGTTGGGACGGCCGACGATGGCGACGATGGGGAGTGAGCTGCGTTCAGTCATGGTCGAGCGGGACCATAGCGGGGACCTGACGCCAAGGCGTGCCGATGGGGCCAGGTGAATTCGAGAACCGACGACCAGGGGGCGCTGTGTCGCCCTCAAATCTCGGAGCTTGACAATACGCGCGCATTGCTCCTAGTTTGGCACTCGATCTGCACAACCTCTGTATCTGCAATTGCCCTTCATTCATGGAGTCGCCTCGTGAACTTTCGCCTCGTTAATCGGCCTTGTACTGCGCGGCCCCGTACCGCGCAGTTTCGTATTGTCGCAATATTGCTCGCGACCGCAGTGCTTGTGACAACCGCAACCCCAGCAGTGGCTTCGACGGAAACGCTCAGGCGTTCAGTGAGCAATATCTCGCAAGCCCCGCTCGATTTCTTGTTTTCGCCGTTCGTGGGAATCTACAGTGTGATCACGCGGATGCGCGAACAAGAAGATCCCACCGCGGTTCGCGTCGCGTTCTTTTTTCCCGGGATTGTTTGGAATACCGGTGTCAATATTGGCGGGGCGACGATTCGCCTCGTTACGGGGGGGCTTGAGTTGGTTCCGGGGATCTTCCTCGTTCCGTTCGAGGCAGACCTCGACTCTCTTTATGCGCCGGTCGCCAACGCCGCCGCGATGTTCGAAATGGAGACGCCCTGCTGTATCGATGTCAAATTTGGCATCGACTACACCGCCGCAGTCAACTAACTCAAGTCTGTTCTGGGTCGCCGAAGGCCTAAAACGGGCCGTGGCCGTCTTTGAGGTCACAGACGCTGTTAAGTAGCGTGAACGGCTGAATCGCCGACGTGTTGCTAGCTGCCGATGTGCTCGGTCCTCTCTACGCCGTAGTGCACCCGGTCTATGCGCCCTCGCGCGAGTGCATGAAGTCCTCGATTTGTTGCTCGATCGGTCCCGCCTCGCCCGGGTCGCACCATTGAGCGCCTTCGACTTTTCGCAGCCATGTGCGCTGCCTACGGGCAAATCTTCGCGTGTCGGTTTTCATCTGTTCGACGGCATTTGCCAGCGTGTCGCTCCCGTCCGCGACCGGGTTAATGTGGCGGTAGCCGATCGCCTGCATGGGCCGCAGACCAGGGCCGTAGCCCAAGTCGCGAAGGCGTCGGACTTCTTGCAAAAGCCCACGCTCCATCATTTCGTCGCAGCGCCGGTTGATGCGCTCGTTGACGATCTCGCGACCTGGGTCGAGGGCGAGGTGCAGGCTTTCAAAGGGCGACGATTTAAAGCCGTGTTCGCTCCGCACGGTCGATGCTTCTCGCCCGCAGCGGTCAACGATTTCGAGGGCGCGGATGGTGCGGCGCAAATCGTTCGGATGGATCTTGGTGGCAGCCCGCGGATCGAGTTTTTCCAAACGGCGAAATAGCTTCAGCGGGACCCCCGCCTCCACTGCCGTTGCGTGTTCTTTTTCGAGGCGCTCGCGCAGCGCGACGTCCGCCCCACCCGTTTCAATCAGACCTTCGAGGAAGGCGCGAATGTAGAGGCCGGTGCCGCCGACAAGCAGGACTAGTTTTCCGGACGCGTGGATTCTTTCTGCCGCAGCGCGCGCTTCGATGGCGTATCGCCCGGCGCTGTATTCGTCGTCCGGGCTTGCAACGTCAAACAAGTGATGCGGTACCACCGCCCGTTCTTCGAGGCTTGGCTTTGCGGTCCCGATGTCCATATAGCGGAACACTTGCATCGAGTCGGCATTAATGATTTCGCCGTCAAAGCGCTTCGCCATACTGAGGGCGAGAGAAGTCTTACCTGACGCGGTTGGTCCGGTGAGGACGACGACGGGCTTTTTGGGTGCAGTTTTGGACGCACTTTCGGACGCATTTTCGGAGGAGTCGGGTGTCATAGCGGCGCGACATTACATCACATCCATCCCTGCGCGAGGATTCAGCGCCGTGCGAACCTGCGCTCGATTTCGGGCAGCGAATACGCGACGGCCACCGGGCGGCCATGAGGACAAGTGGGAGCCCAAGGAATCGTGTCTAGATCACGCAGGATCTGTTGTTGCTCGTGCTCGGGGAGGTGGTCACCAAAGCGGCGAGCACTGTGGCAGGCCAGGGAGGCAAATACCTTGTCGGCTGCGCTGAGAAGACGTAAATCGGCACCTGCTCCCTCGGTCTCGCCACCCGGGATGTCTTGCAGCTGTTCTGCAAGGTCGCGTACGAGCGGCGCGGGGTCACGACCGCTCAAGAGCGCGGGGATGGCGCGAACCACAACCGAAGACTCGCCGAATGGCTCAATCTCAAAACCGAGTCGGTCCACAGTTTCGATGTGTCGCTGCAGCGCCGACGCGCCAAGAGGGTCGAGTTCGACGGTGACCGACAGCAGTAAGCCCTGCCGGTCCACACCGCGTTCGATCCATTCGGCGCGAAGCCTTTCGTAGAGGACGCGTTCGTGGGCTGCGTGTTGGTCGATCATCAGCAAGCCTTCTTTGCCTTCGACCAGCAAATAACTCGCGAGGAGCTGTCCTAGGAGCCGTAAGTTTCCGAACTGGAGCGCCGACGAACCAGGTTCGCTTGACGCCGCTTCGAGCCCCGGGAGAACATTGGCTTCGTCGCGTTTCGCGAGGACCCAATCCGTCGCGGCGGGCTCTCTCACCGAATTTGCCGACGCAGGTGACGGCAAAGTTGTCGGCGCAGTTGTCGGCGCAGTTGTCGGCGAAGTTGCCAGAGCAGAGCGCGCGTTCTGGCTGGGAGTTTCGCTTCTGTGGTGCGTGGGGCCTGCGAGGGGACGATCTGTCGCTTTGGGCTGAGGTGAGGCATCACCCAGCCAATTGCGCTGGGTCATCGCGTCGCGCACGGCCCGCCGAATCAGTTGATGGATGGCCTGCGAGTCGGCGAAACGAACTTCCCACTTCGCCGGATGGACGTTTACGTCGACCCCTGTACCCACAATCGTCAAAAATAGAACTGCAGACGGGAAGCGCCCTTTCGGCAACAGGTCTCGGTAGGCTGTGATCAGGGCGTGTCGCATAACCTTGTCCCGCACCGGACGTCCGTTCACGAACAGGTAGATACCGTTTGCGTTGGATCGCGTGACTTCTGGGGAAGAGACGAACGCCTGCAGGTGTCCGGTCGCGTCTTCGCATTCAACTGGAACGAGGGCATCGGCCTCCCCTTCCCCGAGCACCGCTGCAATGCGATCGATGGGGTCGCTCGTCGCGGGCCAAATGATGGGGGTCTTGTTGTCTCGCCGTAGCTCGAAATGAACCCCAGGAAGCGCGAGCCCCAAGCGTCGCATCCAGTCGTGAATGTGTCCCCACTCGGTGCTTTCCGTCTTGAGGTACTTCCGTCGTGCGGGAATCTTGGCGAAAAGGTCAGCGACTTCGATGCGCGTCCCGGGTGGTCCCCCGGCAGTTCCGCTGTTGATGACCTCACCAGCTTCGAGGTTGATCGCAAAACCTTCTTCGCTGTCAGCCAGCCGAGTGAACAGACGCATGCGTGACACGGACGCAATGGCGGGCAGCGCCTCGCCCCGGAATCCAAAGCTCGCGACGGTCTCGAGTTCGGCGAGGCTGGTGATCTTGCTCGTCGCATGTCTGGAAAGGGCCAGCTGTGCGTCCTCCGGGGACATGCCTCGGCCGTCGTCCGTAATAGCGACGAGCGCCTTACCCCCGTCTTTGATGTCAACGCGAATTCGCCCTGCACCGGCGTCTAATGCGTTCTCGACCAGCTCCTTGACCACAGAGGCGGGACGCTCGACGACCTCACCTGCGGCAATTTGGTCGATCAGCGCGCTCGGCAACAGTTGTATTCGGTTTTCTAGAGTTTTCAACAAGAACTCCCTTTTTTGTAAAAATGTAATTATGGTGTGAATTTGCCGCCCAATTTTCCCCTCTTGCCGCTATACTGCGTATGCAGCCCATGAATCTTACCTGACATATGTCTATGCTGAGTGTGTAAGGATCTGAACAGTAATTGCAAAAAAACAATCGAGAAGCGCGCGAAACCTCAATGCTTATTGTGTTGATGGGGAAAATGCTAGGGGGGAATTCGAATGACTGAACAACGAACCACACCGTATTCACTCACGACTCCGACCGCTGCACCAAGTGAAAATGAGGGGGGGGGAAGTATGCAAACAAGTCCTCCTGGAATCGGCAGTGACCGCAATAGCGGCCGGCGTCAAAGCGATCGCATTGTCGCCGCGAGCGAAGCGAGCCAACGGTCACTCGAACAAGCGACCGCCCACGCGCGCAGTGATGCGGCAGTCATGATCGTGGGGCCCAGCGGTAGCGGCCGCAAACATTTCGGGCGCGCCATTCACGCATGGAGTCGTCACGCTGGACAGCCTCTAGTGGTTTTCCCTGTCGCGAGTACTCCCGAAGACCTACACGAGAGAGAGTTGTTCGGCACAGCCGACGGTTCACAAACCCTGAGTGAAAATCCGGCGGGTTATCTCGCGGCCGCTGGTAGCGGCACGCTGCTGATCGACGGACTCGACAAAATGAGCCCCACTGTCCGCGCGGCCATGGTTCAGGCGTTGCAGTCTGGTTCGTTTCGCCGACCGGGGGAAACCGACGCTGTGCGCGTCGAGGCCCGAATCCTCGCAACCGCGAATAGCGATGCCACACTCCCATTCGTGGAGTTGCAATCTCCAGACAAACTCCTCGGCGAAGTCCCTTTCAAAACCGTCATGCTCCAAGGCCTAGCGGATCGGCGCGAGGACGTACTGCCACTGGCGGCCCACTTCCTTGCTGAAGTCTCGGAACAAGAAAACATTCGCCCGATTGGATTCACCCAGGACGCCCGGAATTGGTTGGTCGAAGAGACCTGGACGGGGCACGTTCGCGAGCTTCGGGAGCGCATTCGCCAGTCTGTTCGTATCGGCAACGCGGGCGTAATCTCGGCTGAATCTCTGATGCTCTCAACCGACGGGGACGACGTGCCCTCTTTCAAGGAAGCGAAGCGGGCCTTTGAGACCCGGTACGTCGAAGGGCTACTGCGGCGTTGCAGCGGCAATATCAGTCGCGCAGCGCGCTTGGCCAAGAAGGACCGCAAGGACTTCTACGATGTCATTCGGCGTACAGGCGTCGTCCCGGGCGAGTTCCGTACTTGAGTTTTGATGCGGCTTTCGGAGCGGTAGCGCACGCAACGCGGCTTGCGCGAATGCACATGATGGCCGGGTGACGAAGTGTCGAGCGTCCGAGTTGCCATCGTACAGCTCAGCTCGACGGAAGACGTCGCAGACAACCTGAAGCAGACGATCGAGTTGGTGAACCGAGCTGCCGACCAGGACGCTGCATTCATCGCGCTGCCTGAGAATTACGGCTTCCTGAGACGCGAAGGTTTGCCCTACCCTTGCGCCCAAAATGTCGACGGTGAAATCGTCGGAGCGCTTCGAGGCTTGGCCCGCGCTCGCTCGGTATGGATTCTAGGTGGATCTTTCCCCGAGGCGATTCCAGACAGTTCGCGGGTGTATAACTGCAGCGTACTGGTTTCGCCGAGCGGCGATGTTGTCGCCCAGTACCGCAAAATACATCTTTTCGATGTCGATCTCGGTAGCGATAGCGGAAGTTTTCGGGAGTCGGACGCGATCGCACCCGGCGACCAAGTGGTCAGCGCAAAGACCGACTTCGGCATCCTTGGCATGTCGATCTGTTACGACCTGCGCTTCCCCGAACTCTTTCGAGAACTCGCTTCCCAGGGCGCCCACTTCGTTTCGGTGCCATCGGCCTTCGCACCGGCCACCGGGCGCGATCACTGGGAAGTGTTGCTGCGAGCCCGGGCCATCGAGAACCAGGTTTTCGTGATCGCTCCAGCGCAGTGCGGGCGGCACAGCGCCGATCGTTCAAGCTACGGCCGTTCGATGATCGTCGATCCTTGGGGCTTGGTGTTGGCCCAGGCCGGCGACGAGCCGGGCGTGATCGTCGCGGACTGCGATCTGGGGCGCCTTGAACGGGTAAGAAGCGCCATTCCCTGCCTGCAAAACCGGCGGCTCTAGATCACCCAGCCGTTTGGAGCGCAGCGGGAGCCCAACGTTCTCAAGCCTGTGTAATGCATTGCCGATACCATCGCGTCTCCGGTGCGGGTTTTAGCGGGTCTCGAAAGGTTCACAGATGCTTGAGAGTAATGATGCCGACTCCTGCGCGCGACTTGTCGCCCTAAACGGTGAAATCGAAGGCATGGTGTATCCGCTGACCGCAGAAGAAACGATCATCGGCCGCAATCCTACGACCGACATCACGTTGCTCGACAACGGGATCAGCCGGGAACACTCGATCATTAGCTTCGTTGACGGCGAAAGCGAGTACACCATCGAAGATCTGCAGTCTACGAATGGCACCAAGGTCAACGGCAAGCGCGAACGCTCCGCAATCCTTCAGCCGAGCGACGAAATCTGTATCGGGAATACGTGCTTTCGCTTTGAAATGGGCTCCCCGTCGACCGATTAGATCAGTAGACTCGACCACTCCCCCCCAAGCAACGTTGAAGTGATTGTACTATGGACCGGGGGAATTGATCGTGATCACCAATACATCGCAACTCGTGCAGGCCAGCGTCTTCAGCGCGCCTTACCGAATGATGCAATCATTCAGCTTGCTTGCATTGGGACTTGTCTTGATCGGGCCGATTGCATGCGTCAGCCAGCCGATGCCGCCGCCGGCCTTCAACCCACACGCCGCCTATCGCGTCGGCGCGCCGGATGAAATTCAGATCAGTATCTTGCCCGAGCCAAAGATCGAGCGGATTCTTACGGTGCGACCCGACGGCAAAGTCTCTCTCGACCTCATCGGTGACGTTGGTGCGTCAGGGTTCACGACCGAAGAAATCGCGGAGTCTGTGCGAATTGCGATCGGGCGCTACAAGCGCGACGCGTCGGTCACGGTCACGGTGATCGCAGCTGAAAGTGACACGATCTCGCTGTTCGGCGAAGTTCGGAACCCCGGCACCTTTCCGATACTTCACGACATTCGCATTGCAGAGGCGATTGCCCAGCTGGGCGGTACTACGAACTTCGCATCAAAGCGATATGTCCGAGTGATTCGGACCGTGAGCAACAACACGACTGTGCACGCCGTCAACCTGGCCCGTATCCAGGCAGGCGACTTGTCGAGCAACATTCAGTTGTTGAGTGGTGATATCATTGTCGTTCCGCCAACGACCCTCGCCAAGGTTGGTTACTTTTTGCAGCAGATCTTTTTCCCGTTCCAGCCGCTGATCCAAGTAGGGAACTCATACGGCGGCATCTCATCTCTTACGGGCGGCTTTTAGAGGCCTCGCTTGGGGAGTGTGTGACCTCGCTTGTCGGGCGATCACCTAACGCGCGCCCCGGGCGCCGAGCACCGACGGAATCGTGCGCAGCAGGATGATTAAGTCATTCATGAGCGACCAGGTGTCGATGTACTTCAAGTCGAGTTTGATCCATTCGGCAAAGCTCAACTCGTTGCGTCCGCCGATCTGCCAGTAGCAAGTAAGACCGGGTCGCATGGACAAGCGCCTTCGGGTGTCGCCCTGGTAGAGGAATACTTCGTCTGGCGTGGGCGGGCGTGGCCCGACCAAGCTCATGTCCCCTCGAAGCACGTTCCAGAACTGCGGGAGCTCGTCGATGCTTAGGCGTCGCAAAACTTTCCCCACCTTAGTGACCCGGGGATCGCTTTGCAGCTTGAACACGGGGCCGTCCATTTCGTTGAGGCTCATGAGCGCGTGCTTTTTGTTCTCCGCATCGAGTTCCATCGTACGAAGCTTGATCATCTCAAAGCGTCGACCGTGCAGCCCGCAGCGAACTTGGCGGAAGAAGACCGGGCCCGGAGAATCAATGCGGATCAGCAGCGCAGTGGCGGCGATGATGGGCGAAAAGAGTACGAGTCCCAACGCACCGCCGACGATATCGATGCCGCGTTTGACCATCAGTTCGAGTTCGTTGTGGTGCACGGGCGCGAAGCTCAGGGTCTTGATGGCATCGAATGTGCCGACCTTCGGAGGCGGAAGTTGGTCGCCAAACAAGTCGGTCAGGATCGTGACGGGGACGCCGATAAGCGCACACTTTTGGACGGCTGGCGTGAGGTCCAGCAGCATGGACCGCGGACATGCGACCAACACTTCGTCGACCATTTCTTCCAGGAGTAAACTCGAGAGGCCGATCGTCTTGTGAATTTTGTCTACGGGAACTTGGGGGACGAAGTCCGAATTGCCATTGATGTTCCCGTCGTCGAGGTAACCGGCAATGCGGAGGCCCCATTCGGGATGCTGGGAGATGGTGTCCGTCGCATGACGGGCACGGGGACCGGCCCCAACGACGACAACGTTGCGAAAATTCTTACCGGAACGGCGAATGATGCGCAGCATCAACATCGTGGGAACGCGGGTTGCCACTTGTATGACGAACATGCCCGCGGCGAGCGTCAGCGGACTCATCGGGGGCGCGTCGACACCCATCGTGAACAGCACCGACGCCAAGCCCGCGGCGGCTACGGCATTGCCGAGCAGAAGTCGGGTCGAGAGCTGAATCACGCTTACGCGACGATGGGATTCGTAAACCCGAAACCGGCCGAGAACGATTTGCCAACTCAATCCTGTCAGCACTGCCATAAGGCCGATGGCGAGCGGGCTAAATTTAGAGAGGCCGTTTGCGTTCGCGAAAGCAGGGCTATACGCAATGGCCGAAAACAAGGCAATACAAAGCGCCACGTCAGCTACCAGCCATACGCGGTGAATGCTTTTTGCCAAGCCCCTCAACATTATTTTTTACTCCCTAGCGTAAGACGCGTGCGCTCATTGCGCTTCTTGATACCCGTTTATGCGCCCCGTGAGTCTCAATTCATTTCGCAAGGTTCCTGCCATTCCAAGCATCTAGTTGTGTTCCGATTAACGCTAAAAATTGTTGCAGCTTCAATTTCGGGTCGGGGGGGATACAACGCACACTACCTCGCCCAAATAATAACGCTACGCCCCAGGAGTAAACTTCGGCTAGAGGACGCTGGCTTCCGTGACACGCTACATACTACGAACAGTTGTTCTTGGGGATAAGACAATTTGGGGAGCGTTGTTTCGCTGGTGGCCGTGGCCCGAGTTAAAACAGTGTATACCCGCTCGAAGTCAAGAACGGAGGTGCCGACTCCAAACCCGCAGGACCTGCACGAATGCCCGGGCGTAGTCGAAGATCATGATCTTGGACCCCGCGACGTCGTGCCACTGTCGTAGCGGGAGTTCGTAGATCGAAAACTCCGCAGAAGACATCGCTGTGTCTCGTCGTTGTCGAATTAAGCGCGCGATCACTTCGACATCGAACACCCAACCACTGGTGAGCGGTTCTCGGAACAGGTTCTTCGTGGTCGTCGAATTGCGAAACACCTTGGCGCCACATTGGGTGTCGTAGACCGGGAGTTGGAGGACCAAGGAGGCCACGGTGGCGGCGATGCGTCCAAAATAGTGGCGCCAGGGATCGCGCTCAATCGAGCGTCCGAGAAGCTTTACGCGCGAACCGATCACGAGGTCGAGTTCGGGCTTGGCCTCAAAAACTTCGATAAAGCGGGGGAGCTCGTCGAGTGGCGTCGCAAGGTCGGCGTCCCAGTAGCCGCAGTACGCTGCCTCACCCATAAATGCTTCGAGAATCCCCGCGCGCACCGCGTGCGACTTGCCGAGATTGAGAGGCAAGTTGATGACGCGCACCCTGCCCTTATGCTCAAGTTCGAACGCCCGCAGTATCGCCAGAGTTTCATCGCCACTTCCGTCGTCGACGAAGATGAAGTCGAGGTTGGGAAGTTCTCCGAGTGCGCGAGCGAAAGCGTCTTCGTCAAAGCGCTTGGCTTCGTTGTAACACGGAACCACGATGCTGATGCAGCTCATCTAGATCGTGCTCCTAGGCCTTGAGGTTGGGGCGATTCGGACTGCAGGATAGCTAGATCCGTTGCGTGCGTAACGTGAATCGAATGCGTTCTTGACTGACGTTCTCTTTGATGACGAGCGAACCAAGACGAAGATTCGGTCGTCAGAAATGGCGCGTTTCCGGCTAGTTATTGAAAGCTGCGTTCGTATGGCGTTAAGTCGCCGGCGCTGTGGGCCGAATGCCTCTTGTAACGCATGTGAATGCACCGAACTGACGATTTAACTGGGTATAATGAAACCTCTCCGTAATCGCCGTGAAGTTGATGCCCCCGTGACGAATCAAAGCATATCTCTCGAGTCTGAACCCGCATTGCAGCCCTCTTCATCCCCAGTCTACGTCGATCTCGACGGCACTCTGCTCAGTACCGACATGCTGTGGGAAACCATGTGGTTCATGCTGTGTCGGGACCCGCTCGATGCATTGATGCTCCCGGTCTGGCTCCGAGGTGGGAAAGCTGGCTTCAAGGCGGAGATCGCAAGCCGTGTGACCTTCGATGCGAGTCTGCTCCCCTACCGAAGCGAAGTGCTCGACTATTTGAAAACGGCGAAGCAGCAGGGACGCCGGTTGGTCTTGGCGACGGCGAGCCACCAGAGCATCGCGGACCCCATCGCGGAACACCTAGGGCTGTTCGACGCGGTGCTCGCGAGCGATGACAGAACGAACCTTTCGGGTGCCACCAAGCTAGAAGCCATCCGCGAGGACAGCGGCGGCGCAGCGTTTGAATACCTGGGCAACGACACACCGGACGTCGCGATCTGGAGAGAAGCCGGTGTAGCGACACTGGTGCAACCGAGCCGAGGCGCCGTGTCAGGCACAGCGAACCTTTCCTGTGAGGTGAAAGAAATCGACGTGCCCCGGCCGGGGGTCGGCCCCGCCATCAAGGCCATGCGTTCGTACCAGTGGGTCAAGAACGCTCTGCTCTGGATCCCGATCTTTCTGGCCCACGAACTCACCAATGTTGAAAAGCTGAGGTCGGTCGCCATCGCATTCGGCTGCTTCTGCGCGATCGCTTCGGCGACCTACATGTTGAATGACTTGCTCGACATTGAAAGCGATCGCCGACATGCCCGGAAACGCAAACGGCCCTTTGCGGCGGGAACGCTGCCGATCCCCACTGGGGTTGCGATGCTCTCGGGGTTGTTGGTGTGCGGCTTTGGCGTGTCACTCCTGACCTTGCCCCTGGTCGCCACCGGCATGCTCGCGATCTATGCGGTGCTCACGATTTCATACTCTCTATACCTCAAGGAAAAACTCTTCGTCGACGTGATGATGCTCGCGGGGTTGTTTACGCATCGCGTGCTTTCGGGAGCCGTAGCGGCCGACGTCCGACTATCGCCTTGGTTGCTGGCGTTTTCGCTCTTCTTCTTCCTGAGCCTTGCCCTGCTGAAACGTTATGCAGAACTCCTCGCAACAGAAGGTGCAGGCGTAGAAAGCAATGCACGACGAGCCTATGAAGTAAATGACATCGGCCTCGTCGAAAATATGGGCCTGTCCGCCGGCTACATGGCCGTGCTCGTGCTCTGCCTGTTCGTCAGCAGCGACGACGTGAGCGAACTCTATTCTCGGCCGAATCTGCTCTGGCTCATCATGCCGCCGTTCCTTTACTGGATCTCGCGAATGTGGTTCCTCGCCCGTCGCAAGATCTTGCTCGACGACCCGGTGATGTTCGCCGCGACTGATCGGGTGAGTTGGTTGACTGGCGCATTGATCGCAGGCATCGGTACGCTGGCGGCCCTGTGATGTCAAAAGCCGTCCCCAAAGTTTCTCGAGCCCCTCTGGTTGACGCTGCCAACCAGTATTCCCAGCGTGCGAGTACCCAGTCAATTGCAGGCTGGGGGAAGTATCCAGTGGAATCCTGCGAGGTATACCGCCCCGAGGCACTCGCCGATCTCCAAGAAATTGTATCGCGCGCTCCGGAACGTGACTTGATCGCCAGAGGGCTTGGGCGAAGTTATGGCGACGCGGCACTCAATCGAGACAGCGGCGTTGTATTGAGCCAACAGTTTGACCGAATGCTTGGGTTCGATCCCGACACTGGCGTACTGCATTGTCAGTCAGCAGTGAGCTTGGCGGAGATCATCGAACTCTTCGTCCCGCGCGGGTTCTTCTTTCCGGTGACCCCGGGTACCAAATTTATTTCGGTCGGCGGTGCAATCGCTTCCGACGTTCACGGGAAAAACCACCACGCCAACGGGTCGATGGGCGAGTTTATCATCGACTTTCGCTTGCTCACGGCGTCGGGGGCGATCCTCGAGTGTTCTCGGGAACAAAACACGGACGTGTTTTGGGCAACGATTGGTGGGATGGGGCTCACCGGCATCATCCTCGATGCGCGCGTACGCCTGCAGCGCGTCGAAACGGCCTACATGAACGTTCAGAACGAGCGGGCCGCCAACCTCGACATCGCGCTCGAACGGTTCTTCGAAACCGACGACCAGTTTGCTTACGCGGTCGCCTGGATCGACTGCCTCGCCAAAGGACGTTCGCTCGGACGCTCGGTCATGATGCGTGCAAACCACGCTCGCGTCGATGAGCTGCCTCCTGCGTTGCGCGCCACCCCGTGCAAATTCAAGGAAGGCTTCAAGCCCACTGTGCCTTTCACCTTCCCGAACTTCGCGTTGAATCCGTTTTCGATGAAGCTGTTCAATAGCTTCTTCAACGCCATCCATCCCAACTCCGAAAGTGTTGTGGGTTGCGACAACTACTTTTACGTCCTCGATCGCGTGCAACATTGGAATCGCGTTTATGGACGCCGTGGTGTCGTGCAGTACCAGATCGCCCTGCCCCCAGAAAGCAGTCGCGCGGCACTGATCCAAATTCTTGAGAAGCTCACCGAAGCCAATCGTGGTTCTTTCCTTGCGGTGCTCAAGACCTTCGGGCCGGCAAGTCAGGGGCTGTTGTCTTTCCCGATGAAGGGCTTCACACTTGCCCTGGATCTGCCATTTACCGGGCAGGACCTGATCGCTGAGCTTCAGGAGATTGACGCCATAGTGGCCGAAGCAGGCGGACGCATTTACCTTGCGAAGGACGCTTGTATGAGTTCCGAGATTTTCGCACAGATGTATCCGAATCTAGACCGGTTTCGCGAAATCAAAGCCTCGATTGACCCAGAGCAGCGCTTCGCTTCTTCCCAGGCGCGAAGGCTCGGGATCGTTGAACCGCGATGACGACCTTGGGCGGTGTACTCGTCGTTGGAGCGACATCGGGCATGGGACGTGCAATTGCGCGCCAGCTCGCCAAGGAAGGTCATCCACTATTGCTTGCGGGACGCGACACCCAAGCGCTCGATGAACTCGCAACCGACATTCAAATTCGTTCAAACACAAAGGCCGATTGTAAGGCCTTCGAGGCGCTCGACTTTGATTCGCACACGGAGTTCTTTGATACGTGTGTAGAGCACTTTGGCGGCTCACTACACGGCGTCGTCCTATGTCACGGCCAGATGCCCGAGCAAGATGTTTCCGAGACAGACTTTGCACTCGCGCGGCGCATGATCGAAGTCAATTATCTGTCCGGTGTGTCCCTGCTCAACCTTGCCGCGCATCACTTCGAGTCGCGGAAGAGCGGGTTCATCGCAGCCATTACGTCGGTTGCAGGGGATCGTGGACGTCAGAGTAACTACTTGTATGGATCCTCGAAGTCGGCTCTATCGACTGTGTTGGCGGGCCTGCGCGTGCGACTCGCGAAGTCGCAGGTCACCGTCGTCGATGTTCGACCAGGGTTCGTGGACACCCAGCTCACCTGGGGAAGACCCGGGATGTTCTTGGTGGCATCGCCAGAATCCGTCGCCGCGGATACAGTCCGCGGCATCGCGAAGAACCGCGCGGTGATCTACACGCCCTTCTTCTGGCGCTGGATCATGTTGGTGATCCGCATGGTCCCGGACGTGGTCTTTCGCAGACTGAGCCTCTAGCCTGCATTTCTCACCCGGTCGCGGCTTCGTCGGCGTATCTCACCCTCACGAAATAAATCGAAGTTTGGCTGCTCGACGTGGGATCGACCACAGCTACCTTTCGCAACGCGGGCAGCGGAATTGGATTCGCGTTTGGGCGCGTGCGTCTTCTACCGCGCAGACCTCTAGCTTCTGCCGTCGGTTTCGCGCTAAGCCCTACGGCGTTTCGCGGTTGCCGTGCCCGTTGGATTCACCGCTCTTCTTGAGATGCTTTAGGTGCTTGACCATGATGCTCACGACTTCGTCGCGGTCGTCCGTCACGTGGAAGAGTTTGAGATCGCGCTTTGAAATCATGCGATCTTCGATCATCCGGTCCTTGATCCAGTCGATGAGCCCGCCCCAGTACTCGCTTCCGTAGAACACAACCGGCGTCGGCTCGATCTTCTTGGTTTGAATGAGCGTGAGGGCTTCGAAAAGTTCGTCCATTGTGCCGAAGCCGCCCGGCATTCCGACCACACCACACGCGTACTTTACGAACATCACCTTACGCGCGAAAAAGTAATTGAAGTTGACGAGCTTATCCGTGTGCGGGTTGGGACCCTGCTCGAACGGAAGCCGAATGTTCAGCCCGACCGAATCGCTCGGGCCCCGTTTGGCCCCTTCGTTTGCGGCTTCCATGATGCCCGGACCTCCGCCGGTAATCACAGCGAAGCCCGCTTCGGATAGCGCATTCCCGATATAGATCGCGTCGCTGTAGTACGGGTTGCCGCGCTTTACTCGGGCGCCGCCAAATACAGAAACCGAGGGCCAGCAGTCGCGAAGGGTTTCAAAGCCTTCAACGAACTCGCCCATAATTTTAAAAACGCTCCAGGTGTCTTTGCCACGTCGGTCCATACCTTCTTCTATCGGAACCGCATTCCCTAGACTTGAAAGAGACTGGGCGCTGGGAAAGGGAGTGAGATTCGGGCTCGCGTGGAAACGCAATTCTCGACCCCGATTGCGCCCAATTTACGCCAGCAAGCGATGTGCGGGTGTTTCAACCTATTTTTTGAACAGCGCATCCAGGTCTGCGAGTGCGGAGGTACGCTTGTCGCCTGCACCGCCCAGTTGACTGGCTTCGAACCAGTCGCATCGGTTGCTGCTTTCGGCATCCGCGACGCGTTCCGCGCTGGACTCCCGACATTCGTTGTACGCCGCGGGGTCGTAGAAGCGGCAATTTCTACAAATATGAAGATCGGCGCCACAGTGAACACAGCAGTCGCGAAAGCCGACTCGGGCATCCGGTGCGAGTTCGACTCTAACGTTGCAGACAAAGCACTTCATGGTTCGAGCGTGGTCCAATGCGTGTGTTCATGTCAAAAGTTTTTTGCGTCGTTGGAGTCGAATGGACATCCGACGCACTTGTCTTGTGGCCGATGCTCGCGTGGTAAGCTGCAGTGGTTGCAGTGACGTGCCGAATCGATACCGAGAACTTTCTTTTTTGACGAAACCTGTAGGGAGGTCCCGACAGATTCTATGGGCTGGTTAAAGCCTGATCGATCGCTCCGCCCTTGTCCGCTTTGGGCCAGAGCCTCTGCGTTCGGGATATCACTTGTATTGGGTGGGATGGCCGCTGCGCAACCGGCGGGCGACATCAGTTTGAATCACCTCGTGTTGGGCTGGATTCAGGGCAACTATGCGACGCCATTGGTTTGCAAAATTGATGGAGCGTCCCGTCGCGGGCTGCGACGGATTCTGATCGCCCCGCCGGACGAAAAAATGAAGACGCCCGAAAGCGTCGTCCGGTTCAACGACCTCGAAGCCGAAACCGCGACCCGGTGCTTCACCGAGATTGGCGGGGACACACCCAATATCACGGGTGAGCTCGTGGTGCGGCATCCGGTCACCAAGCTTCGTGAAACGGCTCTCCGCGATTTTAAACTCGAACTGCGGCGCAAGCGAGGCTTCGACGTCGACATCGTCAGAGGCGAATTGGTCATGCAGACGATCGGGGCGGATTCCGCCCCGACAGAGCCGGTCGACTTTCGAGGCGGAAAGTTGGGCATCCATATCCTGCGTTCGGGGGCCGATGGCCTACGTCTGCTTCAGGATTTGCCGAGCCCGCGCAAAGTGCGGCTCGAATTTGTCACCCGCAGCGGCGACACCTATTCATTTTCGGCTGCGCTTTCAAAGCCGATTGTGAGTGGGCCGAAGCGAGAGAGATCGGTAGCCCGCCCGCAGAGCCATCCGTAGGCGAAATCCAAGAAGGGGGCTACGCGCTTTATCGGCGTTAATCAGAGTTACAGCGTGAGATCGGTTGTGCCGATAACGCGCACATGTCGCCGCCCAAGCCGCCGCCCATTTTTTCGACTTCCGAAGACGACCCCGCTCAGACGCAAACGATCGACCGCTTTGTCGTCACGCTTGGGGAGGAAGTCGATCGGTTGCAAGACGCCGAACTCGAAGGCGACTTCGGGCAGTTGAGCGTACTGGCGACGCAACTCGGCGAACGCGCGCATGCCCTCGGGTTTCTCCCAATGTCCCAGGTCGCGAAAACCGTTGTGCGGGCCTGTCGCGAAGAGAAACTGGATGACGCTCGGGCAGCGATGCTGGAGCTCACGGACACCAGCCGTCGTATTCGACGCGGACACCGCGGTTCGGCATAGCGCACTGGATTTGAGTCCGAAGTCGCCGCTTAGACGAAGACCCAGAGCGGATTTCCAGGGATGCCTTCCGTCATCACGGTGACGTAGATAAGGATGCTTGCGTTGGTCGATGCGTGCACAAGGATCGGCGCGCTCATGTCCTTGCGCAGATAGAACCAGAAGTTCGTTGCGATCACCCACGGTATGGCGACCCACCATTCCCAAAATGCGTGCGAAATGGTGAAGATTACGACCGTCGACCAGAAGCTGCGCAGGGTGTAGCGCGCGATCTCGATGTTGCGGAAATCGCCGGAACGCAAGTAGCAGTCGGCGTAACGCATCACGAAGCTTCGAATGAAGAGTTCTTCGAAGACGGGTGTGACGATCGCGTAGCCAAACATCCGAATGGCCAAAATCGTGAACACCATTTGTTCGCCCGCCATTTGGGGGTTGAAGCCATCTTCGGCATCGGGCCGCGGAAGTGCTTCGATCAGCAGATACGGTCCCACCCATTGCACTGCGAGAACCACGCCGAGCAAAATGTCGAGCACAGCCCACCCGGGTCGAAACTTCATGGCGCGAAGCTCGGGGTAGTCGCCACGAATCGCGAAGTAGAGGATCAAACTGCCGGGAATCGCGGGTTTTATGATTAGCATCGCCGGATCCCACGAATCGGGAAACACGCTGCCGAACTGCGCCGCCAGCAAAAACGCGATGTAGGGACCGAGGTACGGCCACCAACCGTGGCCTTCTCGCTTGGTCGTCATCGGTTGAGTCTCCTCGTGTGCGGCCACATGGGTTCGCATGAATGTTTGGGCTTAGGCTAGGTGCCAGACCTTAGCAGCCTGCACAGTAGAGCTTAGGAAGTCCAGAGCTGTGTTCGACATCCGTTGTTACATAAGACGATGCGGCGCGGGCGCGAATGAATCTCGCAATTGCGCGACCATCGCAGTAATTCCGCAAGGCTCGAACCCCCATCACTTTCGGGAAACATCCCCGGATTGCGTGCTGTCCGACATCAAAAATGTTCACGTTGGGTCGATGAAATGTTAGGGGGGCTACGCGGAACCGTCTGCAGGCTCGCTCTATGGGATGTAACTCCCCTCGATTCTTGCCATGGCATGAGTTGCTGACTGGACGGGTTCGATGGACCCGACACCCCGGGCGACTTCGATCGGCGTCAACATCTACGCAGGCGACGCGACGAAGCTCTTTCCTGACGCGGACCATGCCGCTCTACCAGGCGAAGAATGGGGGCTGCGTTGTGGCATTCGAGCCCAAGACGAGTACGGGTTAAACAAGGTCGTTCCCAGGGCCATTCCTGGAAGTCTTCAGTCTCAAGGCGCTTCCGGCTCGCTCCGTGTGCGCGAGATTGCGTCGCGCCAGCGGGCTCGGGCGCTGCGTCGCCGTTCATCGGCGAGCTTGGGATGGAACGGGGTCGGGGCTTGTGCCGTGGCGATCGCTTCGGCGGGATCCTTCCAGTAGCCGACTGCGAGGCCGGCGAGATAGGCTGCGCCAAGTGCTGTGGTTTCCGATTCAGCCGCTCGGAGCAGCGGGCGTCCGGCTAGATTGGAAAGCGTCTGCATCAGGACAGTGCTGCGTGCGAGGCCCCCGTCCACCCGCAGCGGCTCGTCTTCGAGCGGTAGGCTCTCGCACAAGTCGACACACCGGTGGGACACTCCGTCGATGGCGGCGCGTGCAATGTGAGCGGGCTCCGAGCCCCGCGTGAGACCAAAAATCGAGGCGCGCGCCGAGACGTCGAGGTACGGGCTTCCCAGACCTTGCAAAGCCGGAACGAAGACAACGCCTTGGCTGTCGGGAACGTTGGATGCCATGGAGTCGAGCTCTGTCGCCGCGGGGAGTAGGCCGATCTCACTGAGCCACTCGATGCTCGACCCGGCGGTAATCACCGTTCCTTCGAGGCACGACTTGGTTTCGATATCCGCCTTTTCTCCAAGGCGCCAGAGTGGAAGCGCGTAGTAACCCTCGGGTGGGAGCACCTTGGCGTCTTCAACATGAAGATTGAGCATTGCCGAGGTGCCGAGGGTGAGCTTCGCCATTCCTGGACGGTTGACGCCCTGTGCGAATGTGGAGGCCTGTTGGTCGCCTGCCCTTGCTGCGATCGGAATTGATGCCCCGAGCAGTGAAGCCTGTACCTCGCCGACGACGTGACTCGTCGGAACGATCTCCGGGAGGAACGCGGCATCAATCCCGAACAGCTGGAGTGCAACCGACCACCAGCCTTCTTCTTCGGCACTATACATCCCCGTGCATGCGGCATGCCCCGGGTCGGTGACGAAGCAACTGCCCCCGCTCAAACGATAAGTGAGCCAAACATCAGGCGTGCCGAACCGCAACGTTCCGCGCGCGGCAGCCGCCTGAACACGAGAATCATTCAAGAGCAACCATTCGAATTTGGTCGCGGATGCAAGGGTGTTGATCGGGATTCCGAGCGCGACCAGCTGGTCGACGCGTTCCTGATTGCGACGATCCTGCCAACCGATCGCCGGTGCCAAGGCTTCACCTGTTTCGGCATCCCACGCGATCGCCGTGCTGCGCTGACTCACAATGCCCAGGCTACAAATCGATTCAGGCGATTGTCCGGACAGGTCGATTGCGGTGCGCATCACCTCGATGGACAGACGTACGAATTCGTCGGGATCCTGCTCCAGCCATCCCGGCTGCGGATAACGATGCGACAGCGGCGCACTGGCGCGACCGAGGACGGTGCCCGCTCGATTCAGTACAAGTGCGCGTACCGAGGTCGTTCCCAAGTCGAGGGCGAGAACGGCTGCTTCGGCACTCATGTCAATTTCGGTCCGTTGGCTCGGGCAACAGGTTGCCTGGGTTTAGCAGCCAGTCTGGATCGAGTGCTCGCTTGATCTGGCTGAGCACTGCGACCCCCGTGTCTCCGATCTCGGAAGCCAAGTCGTCACGTCTGACACGCCCG
>Ga0115003_10000825_pt1 | contig 27548 bp, 17 predicted proteins | sample ArcticOcean_MG_C_7_FD_88736 | JGI IMG/M metagenome (GOLD analysis project Ga0115003, IMG submission 88736) | Marine microbial communities from western Arctic Ocean - ArcticOcean_MG_CB11_88 | ecosystem: Environmental > Aquatic > Marine > Oceanic | place: Arctic Ocean: Canada Basin | collected... | reverse complement strand
GACCACCAACCCACCTTCGGCGACCCCGATGCCGGCATTGGTGCCCAGTACCGGGCTGTCGTTTACCGGCGTAATCGTCAGAGCAAAGACCGTGCTGCCGATGCTGCCACCCTGACCGTCGCTGACCGTGAACGAGAAGCTGTCGCTGGTCACCTCGCTGCCGTCCTGCGTGTAGCTGAGGCTGCCTGCATCAATTTGCGCTTGGGTAAAACTGGTTCCCAAGTTCAGGGCGCCGGCGCTCGGCCCGGCCGTCACCGTATAGGTGAGCACATCCCCCAGATCTGCGTCGGTGACCTCAAGGGCGCTATTCAGAATCGGCTCCCCTGCCCCTTCGGCCACGCTCAGGCCCGCGTTGACTGCGACCACCGGAGCACTGTTTGCTCCGCCGGCGATCACGACGGTGATCAGGTTCAGGTTGGCGGTCGCACCTCCGGTGGACTGCGCATCGCTATTCAGGCTGACCGTGCTCCCGATCACGACGTCGTCGACGTGCCACCCAGTACTCGAGACGCTGGTATCCGAAGCCATCCGGAAACGAATCTGGACCGATTGCCCCGCCAGGGAACTCAGGTCGGCCAGGGTTTGTATATAGCCGCCACTAGATCCCTCGTAGGCCTGACGACCGGAGATGGGATTAGAAAACGATGACGAAATCGTACCGGTGTAGAGGTTCTGGGTGATCATGGTGCTCAGATCTATCCAGGTTACGCCGCCATCGATTGAATATTCAGCCACGCCACCGTCGTAGGTCGCCTCGGTAATGTAGTTGTGCCAAAACTGAAGCTCGGTTCCCACTGAGACCGCCACGGGATTCGCCATCGCGAGATATTGATCCGAGACCGCCGAGGGGTCCGAGGCGAACCAGGAATGTTCGGCGACCGGCGGACCCGGCGGGCAGGCTACTCCTGCCAATTGAGGCTGGACGACGGCGAGGCCCTCGATGGCGTTGATGGCGACCGCCCCACTCGCGAAAAACGGGAATACATTCCAAGCGCCATTAAACTGCGGCCCATCACTGCTCGGGTAAACATCGAAGTAACCGACTTCGCACAGATCAGCCGCTGCCAGGTCCTCAATTTTGAGGATCCGAAGCCCCCCCTGATAGTTCGCCTGGTAGACCAGATCCCCAACGATGTACTGGTTGTGATCGATTGCGGGAATCGCCGACAAGTGGCTGCCTACGAGGACCGGGTTTGCAGGGTCGAGCATGTCCCAGACATAGGTCTTGGTGTTGTGCCCAAAGTTCTGCTCATCCAGTTCGTCGTCCATCAGGAAATACCGGTGATCGGGAGTGAGCACCCCTTGGTGGGTGTAGCCCGAACCGGCGTAGGTAGAGCGTGAAACCTGAACGGGCGCCGCCTTGTTGGTCACGTCCACCACGGTCAAGGTGTCCTCGTTCGAGGCGAAGCAGAGTTCTTTCCCGCTGAAAGCCAAACTGGGCCCGGCATAGTTTACGCACTCGACGTCGTGGGTATAGCCGTCAGCGTCGAAGCATCCCGCTGTGGTGGGGACCAGAGGGTTGGAGATGTCGATCATATGAAGGCCACCGCTACAGACACTGGTTCCCACCGCGTAGGCAAACCCAGAACTCTCGTTGATCCAGAGGTTGTGCGCGTTGGAGAAGGCCGAGTAATGCGCTGTCGCTGTGAAAGTGGCCGGCACAACCGGGACACTCCGCAGTTGCGTCAGGTCGAAGACCTGCATGCCGTGGCCCGAGGCTTCGCTCACGATGAATGCGTAGTTGCCGTAGACCTTTACATCGCGCCAGTCACTGTTGACGGTCTGTGTCGGCAAATTGCCAAGGTAGACTGGGGTCGCGGGGTTGCTGATGTCGACGAAAGACGTCCCCGTGCTTCGGCCCATAATGACGTACTCGGCGCCGTTGAGCGGATCGGTCCAGCCCCATCCGTCGGAACCCGCACCGCCCCCAATGCTCGCCATCGGGAGATACGCATGAAGGTCGACGTTTTCGCATCCGTAAATGTCCGCGGTCCCGCCAGCACAAACTGCTGCCTTGGCGGCCCTGGGAGGGATCTCCTGTGTAATCTTGTGCGGATTCGCCGTACTCAGGGTCCAATCCGCGGTACCCACCCCATGGCTGGTGACCCATGCGGCTGTTCCCGATTCCATGTCGTCGGAGAAGAGAATTGACGTCCCGCCTCCGGGATCAATCTGCACTTCGAAAGTCCGCTCGACCTGAACCCCCATGGCAAGACTCACCACCGGCCAAGTGACCGTCCCGGCGCTTTCGACACCGAGATCGCTGGCCGAGGCGGCGACATAGGTGCTGCCCGTGGGCACGGTCGCGCTCAGAACGACACCGGTCAACGTGGACGCCGAGGAATTACTCGCGGTGAGCGTATAGGTGGCCAGTTGTCCGGCCACCGCCGGATTCGGCGAGATCGCGTAAACGAGGCCAAGGCCCGAAGGCGGAACGCATTCGGCGCCGTTCAAGATCCCTCTGTCACAAAAAGCCTGGCGGATGGCCGCTTCGTGGATGCCCCCGTTCAGGTTGGCATCCGCTTGGATGACTTCGTTGGCGGCGTCGTTCATGCTGGCGTTGCACGGGACATTGAAGTGGCTTTCCAAGACCATTTGATCGGTGGCGGTGCGTCCGACCGCGGTCCGCAAATTCCAAAGGGCAGCCGACCAGATTTCGCCGTCTGCGTGGACCCCACCGCTCAGATCGGCGGGGTGGGTCTTGGTTCCGTCAACGCGGCGAAGGCATGGGGGCGAACTCGAACTGTAGGAGGAGGCATCCCAATCGGCGACGCACGCCGCATTGGCTAATTGGTAGGCGGCGTTCCCAGCGTCGTTATAGAAACTGGCCGCGAGGTAGTCGCCGAAGCCCTCCCCCATGGCGCCCATCTCGCCGCCGCCCCAGCAGGAATTCTGGTCGTGTTGTACTGCGTGGCCAAATTCGTGTGCGACGACGTCGGCATCTTCGCCGTCATCCACCCCCCCATCGCCAAAATGGACTGCGTTGTCGCCTGTGGAGTAAAAGGATTGGTCCGCGGTATTCCAGTGCGCATGGGCAAGGGTCGGGAAGTCTCGAATCCCATTGATGGCCCCGGTGTCGTCGTCGAAGCCCAGGCTGTGGAAGTAGCGCTGGATCGAGTCGATGGAGTGGTAGATGGTGACTTGCTCGAACCGATCGTCCGACCGGTCGTAGTTGTAGACCCGGGACACTTCATCGGCGTCGGCCACCGCCAGACCACCGGCCAAGCTCACCAGATCGACATATTCCCCTTTGAGGGTACCCACGCTCGCGTCAAGGCCCAAGAGCGTGACGGCCACTCGCCCGTTGTCCAGCGCGGTTGACGTACTGTCGCCGATGTCGGTGAGCCCAGTATCTCCGGAGGCTTGCATCGGGTTCGGGGCGTACACCAAACCGGATCCGGTATCGAATGCGATGCGGTTCTCCTGAAAGAGAAGTTTGCCCGATGTCGCCCCAACCAGGCTCAGGAAATCACCCAAAGGCGCATCCGAAAAGACCATCAGTTTCCACGCCAGGGTGGCCGTACCATCCGCGAGGGGGTAGAAGACCAGTTCGGCCGTAGTGGGGAGGCGGAGGGTTTGGATACCTGAGGCCGCGATTGCCACCGCTTCGGCACTCGCCTGGCTGATGCTTGGGGTGGCCGTGTCCCCCGTCAGCGCCGAATAGTTGCTGTAGAGGGCCTGGACCTCGCCGCTCACCGACTGATTGACAGAGACGTTCGAGTCGTAGACCGGGTACCCCAATACCCTCTGCTGGTAGCGGGTCCGCACCCCGGCCAGGCCGCTCTGTTCGTCGACCAGGACCAAGTCGCTCAGGTCGAGTTTGAGGCCGATTTCCCAGGCGTGGTCGAAGAGGAAGTGGCGGGCGCCCACCTGCCCGGGGGCCAAAACCTCATCGCTCTCGCAGCCTCTGAGTACGAGGCGACCCGTGTCATGGTCGTGGGTGTGCACGCCGCAGTGCAGGTGCTCGGGGTGACGCGCTACGGCTGTGGGAACCCACGCGACCCCCATGAAAAAAGTCGCAGCCAGGGCGATGAGTGAAGACATCCGCCGAGATTCGGACCTTGAGATCGGTCGTTTTGACGACCTAGAGGTGGACGCGTCAATGCTCCAATCGCGCCTCAACCCCGACAAGAGCTTTTTTCTCAAACCTGTTCGCCCCCTGCGGCCGGGTGCCCGCTGCCGCCCCCTCGTAGAATCACCGTACGCGGATTGGTGAACGAATCAAGCAAAATAACCAACAATACATGTAAATAAAACCCCACACATTCTCGAATGTGAAGCACTTTCAGAGACTTGGGAATCTCAAGGTTACAAATTAGAAATAAAGAAACAAGACGCGTGTCAGAGACACCTCTGGCATAAAGTCTAAACAGGCCCTGTTTTGCGCAAAGCGTCGATGGAGGCGATGAGACTCCCCCCGGTCGCTTCATGCCAGCCTCCGAGGTGGCCCCTGATTCGGCATCACATCCATTTGTCAGCACGTTTGGCAGTTGCCATCTTCACGCGCCGAATTGGCGAAAGCTGGGGAAGCTTGCTCGCGTCTGAGACGTTGGTTCCTTTGAGCGTTCACGCGAATGTGCCGCCGCCCGGGTCGCGGCCATAGACAAGACCGAAAGGCTCTAGCCGGTGCGGAGCGGGCTCCCTCTGCTGACCAGTACTCCACCCAGCGCCATAAGCCGCACCAAGATCCCTTTCCTGCGACAAACCTGGGGCCTCAGCGTGCACGAGGTCGAGGTCGATCCCGCACAGCACGTGGTCCGACTGAGCGAGAATTTCAAGAACGTACGTGTACGTGCTGAAGGCCAGAGGGTTGTTCAACGTCACAAGGTGCTCAACATCCGATCCACCCGCGGCCGGAATAAGAGCTTCACGGTCTCGGTTTTGAACTCTGTCGTGAAACATCTACGTGTTTTCCTCTGCTTACTCCTCGTGTTCTCTCAGAGGAAGACGAGTTTCCTCTTGTCAGCCCACTTTTTGGTGCACGGTCAACTTGCGCCCGCATGTGTGTGTACATCGTCAGACCAACTCGGACAAAAGAGCGTTCTTTTCTAACAGTGAACCGCCCCGGGTTTAACGGAGGGATATATTTGGATTCTGTGCGCCATGTATGTCTCGCGGACCGAATCGCGGAGGTCCACCACGAATCTCGTGGGACCGACGGAGCACGAAGGGTTCATTCGGAGCTGACTCTCGGGCTCGGAATCACTGTGGGCAAGGTGGCAAGCCCAACGAAACGAGTCCAGTCTCAATGTTAGGGTTTTACTTGACCGTCAAGCTGCTTCCCCTCGGTTCGGTGCAAGCCCCGCCGCATAGGCGGCGGGGGTCATTTGATTGAGCGCACCATGTGGCCGCTCTTCGTTGTATTCCTGGCGCCAGCTTTCGACCCCTGATCGCGCTTCCCGAACCGATATAAAGGCCCAGCGGTTCAAGCAACCATCGCGAAGAACACCGTTAAACGATTCGTTGTGACCGTTCTGCCAGGGGCTTCCCGGTTCGATGAAGTACGTGTCTGTCGGTCGAGTTTCGATCCACTCTTCGATTCGTTTCGACGCGAACTCCGCGCCGTTATCGCTCTTGATGATCGCGGGATAGCCCCGCGCTTCGATCGAAAGCAAAAACGACGATTGGCATTCGCGCGGTCTATATCATCGCGCCTGTGGCACTCGTCGCGATAGGTCGAAGCGGAGCGGCAAAAAATAAAATTCCGCTTCGCGTAGCGGCGGGCGATGCGGATACGATGGCCCCCTTGCCGAACCGACTCCACAAGCCGACCGATGGATCCTTTCCGAAGTAGACCACGACACATTTCTCGGCCCCTGCGGCTGGGCGGGGAATTGGCACTTGGCGCGGTCCGCGCTGAGCCACAACCGTTGCCACGAAGTCCCCCCCCCCTCAACTTCGTAGCCGCAGATGCATCTGCATTCTTTGGCCGCACCCCTCGCGAGTTCTCACGCCAGCCCGTCGCGGGCCTCTCGATCGCAGCGAGACACAACGCCCATACCCGGACGCCCTGCCAGAAAGCACATAGGAGAAATAAGCTCCGATTTCGCCAAACGCGCTAATAAACGATGAGATATTAAATCAGGGGCCGACAGACAGAAGCCCGGTGACGGACAGGTGCTCGGCGTGAACGGCGGAATCGGCGTTCCGATCATGCTCGACATGGGCCAAAAAGCGGCAATCCTCTATGGGCACGAAGTGATCGACGAGCCGGGGGTGAAGGACTACCGAAGCGAGCCTTCGAAAGGCGATAGCGCATGACGAAATTTCTTAGGTGGCAGATCGGCGATGTCCGCGTCACGCGAATTCAGGAATCTGAAGCGAGCGGGCTCGGCGAGTTTCTCAAGGATGCGGTTCCCGAGAACCTGCGGAACATCGCATGGTTGAAGCCGCATTTTATGAACGAGGACGGGGATGCGAGCTGGAGTATTCATGCGCTCGTGATCGAAGCCGGCGATCGCCGCCTACTCGTGGATACCTGCGTTGGGAATGACAAGAATCTGCCCGTCCCAATTTGGAATCAGCTTCAAGGCTCGTTCCTGCAAGACCTCGAAACCGCCGGATTTCCTCGCGAGTCGATTGACACGGTATTATGTACTCATCTCCACGTCGATCATGTCGGCTGGAATACGTACCTCGAAGACGGAGTCTGGAAGCCGACCTTTCCAAACGCGCGCTACCTCGTCGCAAGCGAGGAATGGGCTCATTGGCAATCACAAGATGATGGCTTCACTGAGGCCGTCTTCTCGGAGTCGATCCGCCCGGTTGAAGAAGCGGGGCTGATCGACTTGATCGATTGGGAAGCACAGGTTTGTCCGGAGGTTTGCCTCGAACCCACGCCCGGTCATACCCCCGGCCACGTCTCGATCCACATTTCATCTGCAGGACAAGAAGCCGTCATCACCGGCGACATGACACACCATCCATGCCAACTCGCACATCCCGAATGGGGCTCCGTGGTCGACACGGACTTTGATGGCGGCATCGCCACGCGTAGAACGTTTTACGAGCGTTATGTCGAGAGCGAAACCCTCGTCATCGGCACGCATTTCTCGACCCCCACGGCCGGCCACATTTTGCGCGACGGCGAGAACTACCGGCTCGACGTCAGTCGAACGAAAAAGCGCGACTAGCGCTTTCCGCGAATCAACTTCCCGGGTCGGGCGCCGGTCGGCACGCCGTTTAGGAACGTCACTTCGCCGCTGCATATAGTGATGTCAAAGCCATTCGTTCGCTGGACGATCCGCGATGCTCCGGTCGGTAGATCGTCGATGACCTCGGGAAGATGAAGCTCGACCGCCGCGAGATCGATCACATTCAGATCGCCTCGCTTGCCGACTTCGACGCTCCCTCGGTCGCCCAGTCCGTAGAGGTCCGCGCCCTCCTTTGACATCATCTTCACCGCGGCTTCAAGTTCGATCTTTGCGCCCCGGGTTCGGTCGCGAACCCAATGCTGAAGGATAAAGGCAGGCCAGCTGGCATCACAGATCATGCTGCAATGCGCGCCGCCATCGCCAAGACCGATCACGCTGATCTCGTCGCGCATCATCATTTCGACCACATCGAGATTGCCTTCGGCATATCCGGTAAAGAAGACGGCTAACACGCGCGTCTTCCCATCCGTCGACTTCGCCGCGAGGTCGACCATTGTGTCGTAGAGCAACTCCATGGGGTCGACGCCTAGCGCTTCGGCCCGAGCTCCGATCGAGTCCGATACGTCGGGCTCGAACACAACTCCATTCTCCATCGCGAAGGTGCTGAAAATCGCAGGTTCAAGAATTAGCATGCTCGGATTGTTCTCTTGGGATGCTTTCAAAATCGCCTGCCGCGTATCGGGCTGCTTCAGCGCGGCAACCCGCGCCTCCCCTTCGAGATGCGCGACCGCCTGATAGGCCTCCGTATACGAGAAGGGGTTAAAGGTATCGAGGGACAGCATCAGCCCTCCGCCTCGACTCAACACCTGCGGGATCACCGTCGCGCCAGCCTCCTTCGCCGCGTGACATTTCTCCAGCACCTCTTTCCACTCGTCGGGATAGGGATGATTCTGCGGAGCAGAGAACGTGACCTTGGCGCCGGTTGCGAGACCGATCTCTCGATACAGATCGACTTCACGAGGAATCGCGCCGGCTTCTTCGTTGCCGCCGCCTGCCGGGACGGCCTGCAAGATCTCGCCGCCGCCGTCGACCACCGCTTGTGTGAGAATCGTAAGCTCATCAAGCGGAGCGAAGGTTCCCGGGACCGGGTCGCCGTGAATACTAGTATGGCCCGGAAGGCGGTTCGTCGAAAACGCGAGCGCTCCCGCCTCAACCGCTTCCTTTACGATCGCGGCCATCTTCTCAAGATCGTCTGCGTTTGCCGGCTCTTGATCCGCGCCACGCTTCCCCATGACGAAGACCCGTAAAGCGCCGTGCGGAATCTGCGTCGCGATATCGATCGTTCGCGGCATTTTTTCGAGCGCATCGAGGTATTCCGGAAAGGTCTCCCAGTCCCAATCGATGCCCTCATGTAAGGCCGTCCCAGGAATATCTTCGACGCCCTCCATCAACTCAATCAGCCAGCGACGTTCCTCCGTTTTGGCCGGCGCGAATCCCACACCGCAATTTCCCATCACGACGGTCGTCACGCCATGCCAAGAAGACGGCGCCAAAACCGGATCCCATGTCACCTGGCCGTCGTAGTGGGTATGAACATCCACGAAACCGGGCGTCACGAGCCGTCCCGCCGCGTCAATCGTCTCGCCGCCCTCGGCCACGAGCGCACCCGCTTCTGCGATCTCTTTGATCAGGCCCTCTTCGATCAGAATATCCGCGGCACGTGCCGGTGCGCCGGTTCCGTCGACGAGGTTGGCATTTCGAATCAGTAGTCGGCTCATGTTGGTATCGCTCCGCTGGGGGGCATAGGAAAAACAAGGCCCGTTTTCGCCAAACATGCTGATAAACTACGATTTGTCAAATCAGGGGCCAGGCAAAGAGAAGCCCGGTGACGGGCCCTGTCATCGACGCGAACCACCGAGCCTTTGTCGAAGCGCCCCAGCTTCGCGCGTGATCACCGCAGAGCAACGCAAAGACCGCATCGATCGCGCCGCGCCTGCGTGGACAAGTCGCGAGAAAACGGCACGAAGAGCGCGCGGCTTACGGGGCTGTCTCCAACTAAACCTACAACGTCCGCAAGCCTGAGCTGGGATCGTAGACAGCCAGCCGTCGCCCCGTCTCGGCGGCGACGATTTCCACAACAAGCCCTTTGCCATGACACTGGGACATCCAGCTAGCGAAACCCGCTTTCGAACCCAGGCCGGCACGATCCCACTGCGACTGGTCAACGCGGAAGCCCCCGTCGGCCGTTCGGCCCACGACCATGTCGACATTCTTCCAGTTCGCGTCGTCGCAGAAGGCTTTCGTCTGCGACGGCGGTGGTGTGTTTTCGTCGGGCGGCATGATCTTCCGGTCGAGCATCGGTGGCGCCTCGAACATCATGGGCTCCGTACTTGCCATCATGTCGTCACTCGCAGCTGAAGCAGCCGATGCCGGTGAAGTTGCCGAGGGCGTAGCCCCGATGGAGTCCGATGTGGGTGTGTTGTTGTGCTGGACATCGGGCTGGACATCGGGCTGGACGTAAAGGGCGACCAAGACGACGAGCAATACGCTCCCGGCCATCATTGGCACTCGGTACTTCGAGACGAACTTAGACATCGCTCGCACCCCTTGGTGACCGGTTGGTGATCCACGCAACGCTGAACGCCAGTATGGAAAGAACCAACCCGAGAAGCCAAGTCCCTTTCAATGCCGGAACAGCGCCCGGGAACGAACTCGCGTTGTTGGGGTTCGTGCCGAACATGACTTCGTCCCCATCGTCGTAGCCGTCGCCGTCGGTGTCGGCCAAGAGCGGGTCACTCCCGGTGTCGAATGCAGAGACGAAGTTGCCCGTGTTGGTCTCGTGGATGTCCAACGCCGAATCGTTGTCGTCGTCCTGGTCGCATTCGTCGCCCAGACCGTCCAGCTCGTTGTCTTCCTGCCCGTCGTTGGGGACGCCAACGCAGTTGTCATTGCCGTCAAGGTGGAGGTCTCGGTCTGCGTTGATCCCCATGCGGGTACCGGAGCCCGGCGGAACGCAGGTATAGGTGATCGGACCTTCGGTTGGTGCCAAGAAACGCAGGGAGAGGGGGCCAATCGAGCCGCCAACATCATCTCGAAAAACCGCGCCGTCATAAAACCAGCCTCTCGGCACACCCCCAATGGTTCCCTTTGCGATCAAGTCACACTCGTTGATGCCGGTGCCCATGATCAGTGAGTCAAAGGATGTATCGGCGCGAGTCGTCAAGAGGTTAATGCGCGCCCCGGCAACCGCTGCGTTCGTGGCATCAAGAGTGACCTGTTGCCCGACGATCGGCGCAAGGTCGGTGTCAAACGCGTGCATGAAGTCTTCCATGTCCGAACGTTGTTGGTTCGTGAGCGTGTCGAAACCCGTATTAAAGTTGAACAGCGTAGGAACGAACCCCGAATGGCCAAAGCCAAAGCCACGGATTTGATCGCCGGCATTGAAGCCCACAATCCCGAACGAGATCCCAAACATCCCGACCTTCGTATACATGTTTCGCAGGTGTGGCACCTTCACGTTCTGGGTGCTGCCCTCCGGGTTCTGCCCGCCGTCCGTTCCGAAAAAGCCGTCGACCGGAGACTGGCGATGACAGAGTTCACACGTGAACGCGTCGTTGATCGCCGGGCCGGGGTCGATGTCCACATCATCAAAGACGGTATTGAAGGCGAGTTGCCCCGCGGCTTCACTCGTACTCAGGCTGTTGTTGAGGGCACGAACGGGATTCGGCGGCAGCATCAGTTGCATCGCAAAGTCGGCAAACGTCTGCATGTCTGTCTGATTCAGCGCGTCGTTCGCGCCGATCAACCCTTCAAAGGCCACGGAAAAGTTCTTGAACGCTCGCTCCTCGTCACAAGCGGCACCCGTCGCTTCGACGCACGAATCAACCCCCAAGACCCCATTCGCGCGATCTCCTCGCCAATGAAGCGCGCCGTGTGTCCCCATCCCACGAAGGGTCTGCGTCGTCATCGGGCCCTTCATCGGATGAAAGTCGTCGGCTCCGGTCGGGATTAAAAACGGGGCCGGCGGCACCATGGGGGCCGGCTGAAGATTGACTATCACGACATCATCAGGGTTACCGAGGTCCCAAGCGAGATTATCGTTGTCACCAAAGATATGGCAGCTCGAACAAGATGCTTCACCATTGCCCGACGTAAGATCGGCGTCGTAAAGAAACGGTCGACCCAGCGAAGCGCTTGACGGCTCGGGGTTGCTCATCGGGACGATTTGCAAGGTGTCATGGGTCGCGAGATCGACCACCGACATTTCGTTCTCAAAGCGCTCGAGAATGTAAAGACGATTGCGCGTTTCATCGAGCGCCATGCCGGCGGGCCCGCCGCCAACCGGAATGTAGTTGGCGCTGTCAGTGGTTGGATCAAAGGCGTTCGATTCGATCTCCGCGACATCAAATACGCCGATCTTGCCCGAACCATATGCAGCGACGTAAAGCGTCCCCGTGCTCGAGATCACCATCTGTAGCGGCGTTGCGAGGCTGTTTGTTTTTGCGGCCGGGTCAAGGTTTTCTTGAAGCAGTGAATAGTTGAGATGCTTGTTCAAGTGTCGCGGCTCGACCGTGTTCGCCGGAAGGTCAGTCAGCACCGAAATTCTGGACTCTGAGATATGACCTTGAACGGTGCTCCCGCCATGAAGCCCCGGTCCTTCGAAGCGCACTTCGTTCTGCATCTCAGTATTGGAAACCAAGATCTTGCCCGACACCGGATTCACCACCATATTAAACAAGATGGTACCCGCGTGGTCGAACGTCTCGACGTTGGCCGGCGTGTCGTCGAGGGTATTCGCATTGAATCCGAAGACGTCGTGGTCGGGGAGTTCGAAGGGGATCGCGAGGTCCCAGTCGCGGCCCAGCTCGTCGTTCCATTCTCCCGTCGTGTTGTCCTTGCGGACAATCAAGCCGGTCTCCGGCGCGGGACCGCCTGCAGCGTTGTCATTCGGGCCGGGCAACCCGCCGGGCATCACAAAGCCTGGGTTGCCACCAAAGCCAGGCGCATTGCAGGGAGCTGCCGCGGTGAACCCGTCGCAAACCGTTCGCTCGGGAATCACCGTCGTTTGATTCCCAGAATGAAAAGCGGCGACGTAAACCGTGTCGCCGGTGGGACTCACAGCGAGTGCGCGAGGTGTGTCGGAGAAAAACGAAAGAATGCGAAGCGGAGTTCCGCCGAACGTCGTGCCGAGACTTGTCGAGTCAAAAACCCAGACATCAGATCGGGGAATACTTGTGATGGTGAGCTGCGGATCCCCCGCACCGACGACCGCAGAAATAGAAGGGTCAGTACGCTGCTGACCGCGGTGCGCCGTACTGATGAATGCTCGGGTTCCGCCCGTACCGGCGAACACGATGTCGCGAGGTTCGTCACCGACGAGCAGGGTGCGCACGACGTTGGGTGTCGCGGCGTCGGGGTCCACGATGCTGATGCTGTCCGACATGTGGTTCACAACCCAAACCATGCCGTCCGGGGCGATTGCGACCGAGCATGGCTCGAGCCCGACCTGAACCGAAGCGCGAGCGACGAGCCCGGTGCCGGCCACATCGAAAATTTCGAGGCGATTGTCCGGAATATTGACAGAGTAAAGCGTCGCGCCATCAACGCTGAGTGCAACCGGGCGAACTGGACCCGTTTCGAAAAGCACATAGTCCATTGCGTGCACCGGACCGCTCGGCACGAGAGTGAACGCGGCTAGGAATAAATTAAAACTACAAAGCAGAATCCTCCGACACCCTTGCGTCTGCTGCGGCAAGAATCGTGAAACTTTGAACATCTCCGGCGTGCCTCCTGCTTGAACATCATGATCAGTCGTCATTTTCTTGAACCGTTCGGGTTCAGGAAAGTTTCGCATATCGGTGAAATCTCTCGAAGCACAATCGTCGCATTCGTGCGGGGTACGTTTTGAATTCGCATCGCTGCTAAGTGGAACAGGGTGGACTCGATATCGCCTCTGCGAACTTGAGCGCCCGCTCAGGCGCGCCTTAACCCACCGAGAACGCTCGGCGTCCGAAATTGGCGCTGCTTGACAGCGAAAGGGGTGGAGGTGTCAACCCCGATCCGTCGCCGTGGCAAACCGGGCTGCGACGGAGTTGCGCCCCGAAACCTCGAAGCGATCGGAGATGAGCCCCCTGGCAGACACAACCGCCCGAACAACCAAGACGGCGCGATGAAGTGAAGAGCGGGGTGACATTGCGATCATCTCGCTAAATCGATCCGAAAAACTCAACACCTTGACCCAAGACAGGGTCCAGCATGTGGCCAAGCGCATAGGAGAAACAAGACTCGTTTTCGCAAAACGTGATGATCAGATCCGACATGTCAATTCAGGGGCCCGGCAGACAGAAGGCCGGTGAAGGGCCTTTTTTAGGACGTGAGTAAGCAACACATCTGGCTGCGACTCCAAAGAGCAGCTTGGCGTTGTGGGCTACGTATGGAGGAATTGGTTGGACGGACGGTATGGTTTCTGCGCGCGCTCGCCCCCCACTAAAACCCCGAGCCGCAGGGGAAACCCAGCTCACGAAGATCAGTCGGGAACCGTCGAGACCGAATCCAGATCAATCACGATCTGGACCAGTCGGCGAATATTCTCCTCCGTGATCTCGCGCCCGTAATTCGCGGTCGGACAAGTCAGCCAGCCGACCACAAGCCCCCAGAGCGCCGACTGACGATGAAGCAACCACGCCTCGTCCATCGTCGGCACGCGCTCGACCCCGCCCCGCGCAAGCTCACCCAGATAGAACTCGATCAACTCGCGCTCATGCTTCCGGCGCTCTTCAATCGAAAGCGCCGTCGTCAGGATATAGGTCAGGTCGCGGCTATAGCATCCACGAAGCGAGAGCTGGAAGTCAAGCAGCCCCGTCTCGTCTCCGTCGCCCTCCCCGTCCACGCGATACGTATTCCCGATATGCGTATCCCCATGCAGCAACGTTCGCGGCCCGTCCTCAAGCGGCCCCGCCGCCACCTTCAACATATCCGCGTGAAGGTCCGGCACCGAACGCCCGATCGGCTCAAGGATCTCCCCTCGCCACGGCTCCTTCTCAATATGGCCCATGACGGTGGGCACGATCCCCTTGAACAGCTCCTCCATCCCCCCGCCCTTCGGTGTTGCCATCCAAGCGAAGTCCGTCACAAGCTTCGGGCTCTCCCAATACTTCGCATGCAGGGCCGCCAAGTTCCGGAGGAGCGAACGGATCTGCCCCATCGACGTCGGCATCGTCACATTCGGAAACACAACGCCGCGCTCCGTTAAATCCTCCAGCACAATCCCGAACTGCCCAGACTCCGGATCAAAGAGCGCGCCGTAGTAGGCCGGCGTCTCAAACGGGACGAGCGGCCGGATCTCACGGTAGAAGCGCACCTCGGTTTCGTACATCACCGCCGGTGCGTGCGGCGACACGAGCATCGTCTTCAGAACCACTCGGCGGGGCAGACCTTTGGCGGCAGCGGCCGACGCGCCCTCCTTTGCATAGTCGAGGTTAAGGATCACTCGGTCTGCGGTCGAGGCTTGTCCAGTGGCGGCGTAGAACGCTTGGACGACTTCGAGCCTTTCAACGATTAGGCCGGGGCGTTCGGAAGAGATCGCGGCAGTGAGGATTTCGGGGGTCAGGTCGTTAGGGTCGGTCGGGAATTTCGTGTCGATGACGGGCTGCATTTAGAGGCGCTCCAGCTCAATCGACCCTGGAACGGGCCGTGCTTGAGTTCCTGTTAGGGTAGACAGAATCCCGATCGCTCGCACGGCAGCCTTTTCGAGAACATGCCCCCGGTCCCACGCCAAAAAGAGCTCACCCACTCGGACACGTTCTCACAAGGCGCAAGCTCGTGATCGTCAGGATCGAAGGCAGAGGGGATTTTCAAGGGCCCATTCTAGACACTTGGGCCTATCGGGTAGAGGTCAAAGAGGGACACCGCGGTTCTCAAGAGAGGGCTGCGTATAGGAGAAACAAGCCCCGCTTTCGCCAAAAGGGCTGAGCACGGACAATGTGTCAAACCAGCGGCCGGGGACGGAATTCATCGCAGAGGGAGGCGAGCTAGCAATCGCTTGAATGCGGGCGAGCGGGGATGCACCCAGTCGAGAATCGGGTCGCGCTCGACGAAGGCGGCCATCCAGAACAACTCGCCGTCGAAGGTGATGTTGTCCGGCATCGCCGGTAGCTCGGGGATGATGACTTCGACTTCCCCGGCCTGCGGCCCATCGTGGTGCACAGCCACTAGGGCCCCGCTCTGCTTACGACAGCAAGGCTTTTGGGGAGACCTGAAAACCTGGCCGGAGGGATCGATGCCTAGAGCCTTGAGGTCGACCCCACCGTTCCTCGATATTAGAGCGGTCTTTAATGAAGACGGTGTTCTTAGAACGAAGTCCTTAGGACCCAACTAGTCGTCGTCATTGTCGTCATTGTCGTCGTCGTCGTTGTCGTCGTCGTCATTGTCGTCGTCGTCATCGTCGTCATCGTCGTCCCCAATTAGCTCCTCGTTGGGGCGCTTTGGCGCTCGCAAGGTCCCCAGAAAGGCAAGAAGGTCATCCTTCCCTTCCGGAGAAAGGGCAACGAAGGTGTCTCGAGCTGCTTGGGCCTCGCCGCCGTGAGCTTCGATGGCCTCGGCCAAACTCGTGGCTCTTCCATCGTGGAGGTAAGGTGCGGTGTCTGCAATTCCCCAGAGGCGAGCAGTGATGAACTCCTCGTTGGCGATCTCTCCTATTTCGAAGCTCTCCGCCAGTCCCGGACCCATGTCATGGCGCTTTAGATCCGAGAAGAGGGGAACAACGACTCCTGAGCCCGAGCGGACAAAACCCGCATTCTCGAGGTTGATCCGGATGTAGATGTTGGCCGAGGGATCCTCGGCGATCTCCGGGAAGGCCAAGGGCAAGCGACGGGACCGGGTGAAGAGATTGGGACGATGGCAGTCAGCGCAACCAATGTCAGAGAAGACGGATTGCCCTGCCTGCGCAGCGGCGTTCTGCTTGGTCTGCCGGGGGCGCGGGTTGGTAACGTCGAACACGTGGAGTTTGGTCATATCCTGCACCGTGATCTCGTTGACGACGCCATCGCCATCTTCGTCAACTCCTTCGCCCACCACCTCCACCGGCTGGATGCCGAAGTGAAATTGCATCGCTCCACGATCAAAGTCCCGCATGGTGAAGAACTCTCCCTTGCGGCCATAGGGCCGAACAACGAGAGCTTCCTCCGGTGTGACACTCGCGAGATCCTCGGGGCCCACGCCCTCTACGTTGGAAAGGTCCACATCGCCACCACCGATGGAGAGCAGTTCGCCGAAGCTCACACCGTGAGTCTCCAACGGCGTTACGGTGCCGTCGGCGTCAGCACGGGCCTCAGCCAAAAGACCTTGCAGGTCCGCAGTCATCTCCTTGCCCAGAAGCTCAACACCGCCACCTCCGAACAAGAAGGGGGGGTTGGCAAAGCGACCGTTGAAGTCTGCAACGCCGTCTTTCAGGAGCTGCATGTCCGGAAAGTGACCCGCGACGAAGGACACTCGGTCATCTTCCGAGTCACCCACGTCGACCATGGTGGGCAGGATGATGGCGTTCTGCGCCGCACCACCGACGCCGCCAATTCCGAGAGTGGGCGGTCGAGTGTTGGCCGAAACGATGGTGTGACATTCGTTGCAGCTCTGGGAATCCAAGCCGTTGACCCGCAGCAATGTTCCATTCCCCTGGAGGGTCGGACGGTGGCCAAGACCCACGCTGGGCGTCTCCGCTGGGTCAAAGGGGCCGTCACCGAAACCGTCTTTCTTGGTGAAGGGTGTCGTGAACACCAGCATTCCCTGCCGCCGCGTTTCATACAGGCCGTCCGCAGCCACCATGCTCTCAAGGGTGGCGGCAGCCTTGGATTCGCGGGCCTTTGGTTGTCTTAAACTGTCGCCTGAGGCCATTTCGCTGAGAGCGGACGTCGAAACCAGTACTACCAATAGAGTAACAATATAATGCGTCACAAGAGTACCTCCACAAAGAAACTTATACCCTTTCGGATGCCACCTGATAGTGGGCGAGCGCACCCACTCTGCCTAGTAGGGGAGCGCCCTCACCTGATCTAGTAGGGGAGGAGCCACAGCTAAAGGTCGAAGGGCGAATTGTAGAATGGACCGAGGCGATGAAAGAGCGGGGATACCACACTGCGCACGTCGGAAAGTAGCGGGCTCTCGCGCCTACTCGGGGCGGCGATCTATACTATCTACCCGACCTCGACCGCCGCATGGACCGACTGTGTAAGCGCAAAGGGCTCGTCGCTTACGTGCGCACCATGAACGATATCGTCAGAACAGCCGACTGCCCGAACCTGTTCGTCGGCCTTACGAGCGAGAGGGCGATTTGCACCGCCTTCGGCAGTACGTTTTACGTTGGTGGAGTGCATCTCGGCGGTCTCGACCGAATCGTCAGCAGGAAAGGAGGCGTGCAACGCACCATGCACCACGTTCTGACCATCTGCGTTTGAAGCATCCGCCCGGATAAAGCCAGAGTGATCGGCCCCGTCTGGGAGCGATTATGTCGACAGCCCTGCCCCGCCCCCGGCGGGTTAGGCCGAGGCTGAGAAGAAGGGCGGTGCTGGGTTCTGGGACTATCGCAGCCGGCAGAGTCACAACTAAAGTAATCCTCAAATTACGCATCAGCTATCTCCTCCCCAAGAGAGCCGGTCGGTTCACCAATACCCGATTATTTTTAACCGATGCACACTGTGTGCATTGAGGTGACATATAAGGGGACAGGTCAAAGTGCTAGGAAATAATGACGAATATGAAACCGGATCTACTGATGGTTTGCATGGATGCAGGTCCTCTGGAGGCTTGTGCGACGACAGAGACGCGCAATCATCAGTCGCCGAAAGTTCTTTCTAGTTACCGAGAAGACGCCATCCAAATTCCTGCTTTTTGCCTACTGCGTGCTAATGGGCTGCAGTTAAATTGCGTGAAATTTGCCTGTTGATTGCCTGTTAAATGCCTATTGGATGCCTGTTAGATGCCTGTTGGATACCTATTTTCTGCCGCTTGGTTACCTACAAGTTGCCGGCTAGTTGCCGGCTAGTTGCCTGTAACTTGCAGTCGAGTTGCTTGTGAGTTGCTGGCTAGTTGCCGCTAAAAAGGGACGATTTTTATTTTATTTTCTGGTTATATTGCAAATAAAATCGGTGCACAGAGGGGCGCGAGTAGCGCTTTGGGCCAAAATGTGCTCATACGAGGGGCTCGTCTTCCTCGGGGAGAACACGAAGAGCAATCAGAGGAAAGTAGGTAAATGTTTCACGGTTCGGGAGGGAGGACGCGGCATGACTGCGTTCGTGGTGCACGATCCTCCTAACATCTTCAGAGGTTGGCCCTTCTCATTTCTACTCTGAATCCACTTGCGAGTCCCCAAGCCATCCACGACAGAGCCCGCTTTACTTCGTTTCGGTCAGCGATGACTCGCACCGAAGAGATCGCGGCGCTCGGCTTACGCCTTCACCGGGTGAAGCGCTTCATTGGGCGCACGATGCAGGGTTCTGATTTTCTCGGCTACGGGATTCGGGCTGGGGCGAGGCTCCGGCCTTCCGCTGAGGGCCTGTGGTTTCTCAGAACAGCCGCCTGCGCGAATGTGCTCGTCGGCTTTACGAGCGAGAAGGCGACCGGCATCGCCTTTTGCAGTACGTCTTGTGTTGGTGGCGTTGGGAAGATCGTGCAAACAGCCGCTCTTTTCGATCCTGAGGGGGTCCATCCGTCGCGCTCCATCCAAGCAGGGGGGAGTTGGGCCGGTCCGTGGCAGGGTCGAGCGGCGGGAGCCACCGCTTGGGGTCGCGTCAGAGGATGAACATGTGCGGGCCGGGCTCGGGCTCCGGGATCCCGAGCTTGCTGCGAACCTCGGCGAGCGGGAGGGGCAGAAGGTGCGCATGGTCTCCTTCGATATCGCCGGCACACTGCAGCCCTCGCTCGATCGCGGTCGCGACGAGTTCCCCGGCACCGGGTCGGCCCAACACGCCCTCGGTGGCTTCGATCCCGGGGAAAGCCATCATGCCCACCTCGAACAGCAGCAGGGATGCGGCGAGAGATGAAAAGTGTTTCTCGCCCCGTGCCGCACCGACCATGAATGCCTGCAGAGCGATCTCGGCTTCCGCCGTAGTTCCGTATCCCGCCAGTACGTGAGTGAGGTCGTGTGGAACGAGGCTGCCCTGTTCGGGCTCGTCGTCGGGCACGAAGGGAAAGCCGTTGCGGCGGTAGAAGTCGAAGAGTGTCCGGCCAAGACTGCCCGCAGGTAGATCCCCGAGTGCCTGCATTCTGGCACCGACATCGTCATCACTCAGACCTGCGACGAAGCTCTCTTCGAGGTCGGGCTGGCGAATTCGCTCCCAATCCCGTTCGATGTGCTTGCGATCGTTCACGAGATAGTCCGCCGCGAGTTGCTGGAAACCATCCTCGATCCCGAGTGCCGCAAGGTACTCCTCGACTCTCTGGGTCAGCGCCGCGCTTGCCGGGTGCCGCATGAGTTCGAGGGTGACGAGGAGTTCACCGATGCCCTTGCACAGCCGCGGCTTGTCGGCGACGACCTGTGCAGCCTCGGCAGCCGTCACGATCGGAGCATTGTCCGGCGGGACCCGCATTACGTGACGGGCAAGTGCCTCGAGGAAGCGCTCCTGTTCCGCAGTCCGCCCGCCACCGACATCGGTCACGGTATACAGGATGCCGGCCACGCCGCGGCGGGTCGTTTCGTCGAGATGCAGCACGGTCGCATCCTCCTTGTTCAGCCGAGAGAACGAGTTCCCGGTTCGACAGGAAGTGCCCATGGCTGGTTCTGGCCAATTCTAAACGCAACGTTCTCTAATAACATCCCGAAGGCTAAATTAGAGCCTCTCCAACCTCTGCATTCGTCTCCGGGATAGTCGGTGTGATTCATCTGGACGACGTGAGGTCGTCAGCCACCTCGACGTGGAACACGAAGTGCCGGGTGACGATGGATGCCATGAGAGCGGCGCTGCGGTTGGAGAGGGGTGAGCTGGGGTAGGCGGTACGAATCACTTCGCGACAGGGGTCGGCCAGGCGTCGGCGATCTGCGAGACTACGCGACGTTCATGAGTCCCCTGTCTTCTTCTACTATTCGTACGCGGGTCGCGATATCGCTCGCGACGTGGCTCGCGCTCCCACTCCTCCAGGTGTACGCGCCGAGCGCGCGCGCCGATGGCGTTGCGCCCGAGCCGGTCATCGCGCTCGATGCATGGCTGTCCCCGCCGCGCGATGCGCGCCCGGTTGCCAGGTGGTGGTGGCCCGGGGGCAGCGTCGAGCCCTCCGTGCTCGAGACCCAGCTGGCCACGATCGCGGGGGCAGGCTTCGGTGGCGTCGAGCTCCAGCCACTGCTCCTCGGCATCGGTGAGGACGAGCTTGCGATCGATCCCGCGCTGCGCACAGTGGGCGAGCCGCCCTACCTGGCGCGCGTTGCGTTTGCGGCGGCTGCCGCGGCGAAACACGGCCTCGCCTTCGATTTGACGCTCGGTAGCGGTTGGCCCGGCGGGCTGCCGACCACGAGGGCGAACGCCGAGCGTCAGCTCCTGATGGCCTCCGTCGACGTCGCAGGACCCGGCTCGGTCGATGTCGCCTGGCCGGAGGTGCCCGCGCAGAGCTACCGCTGGAACGTCGAGTGGGTACTCGATGTGCTCGGACCGAAGGACGAGGAGGCCCGCCTCGTCGCCGTCGTGGCGGCGCGTCTAGGTGCGACCCGAGAGGGTGTCCCGACGCTCCGGGAAGCCCGAGTCCTCGAAGGCCTCGCCCACCAGGGGCGGTTGAGGTGGACACCACCGGCTGGTGACTGGCGGGTCTTCTGCTTCTACACGAACTCGACCGAGCACTTCGTGATGGGCGGCGCCTACCCCGGCGCTGAAGCCGATGCTCGGGTCGTCGATCACCTGTCGCGACGCGGCGCCGATGCGCTGCTGGTCGGCTATGCCGAGCCGCTGCTCGAGGCGGCCGGCGCCGGCAAAGTCCGAGACGTCTTTGTCGACAGCTTCGAACTGATGGGCGAGCTGCCGATTACCGAAGCGTTCCTTTCGCAGTTCGAGGCGCGTGCGGGGTACGACGTGACGCCCCATCTGCCGCTGCTCTTTCGCCGCGGTGGCGAGTCGAAGTATGCCGAGATGATGGACCTGTTCGGCCGGCTCGGTGGCCCGCGATACCTCCTGCCAGAGCCGGGCCGCGCAGAGCGCATCCGTGAGGACTACGAACGCGTGCGACGCGAGCTCTTCGAAGAGGTCTTTATCGCCCGCATTGCGCAGTGGGCCCGCGCGCGTGGGCTCGCGCTTCGGCTCCAGGCTCACGGCGGCTATGGCGATGTGCTCGATGTCTACGCGATGGCCGACGTACCCGAGAGCGAGGGACTCTTTGCGGGCGGCGCCTTCGACTTCCTCAAACTCGCGTCGTCGGCCGCCCATGTCTCGGGTCGTACTTGGGCGTCGTCCGAGTCGTTCATCACGCTGCGGCTGCTGGGGCGCACGCTGTCGGACGAAGAGATGCACTTGCTCGCCGGCCGCGCATTCGCCGCGGGCATCAATCGGATCGTCTATCACGGGGTCAGTTACCCTTATCTACGGCAGGACGGCGAGCGCTGGTTCCCGTTCTCCGGCGGGTTCGGGCGCATCCTCGCCGGGCCCCTGCCGATGTCACTCGACGTCGATGGAGAGCGACTCGCCCGGCTTCATGATTTCAACCGCGTGCTCTCACGCACGTCGGTGGCCATGAGCTCGGGGCACCCCGTGGCCGATGTCGCATGGCTTCACACCGACGCCGCGTTTCCCGATGCGGCAAGCCTGCAGGTCGGTCGCATCGAGCCCCACGGCGGAGAGTCGCCGCAGGCCGCGGCCTTTCGCGCGCGCGGGCTCACGCACGACCGCGTCAGTAGGAAGATGCTCACAGGAGCGCGCGTCGAGGGCGGAAAGCTCGCGATCGGTGCGGCACGCTACAGAGCGCTGCTGCTCGACCCCATGCGCGTCGCGGAGCCCGGGCTCGTCCGTTCGATCGCGAAGATCGCCGAGGCAGGAGTGCCCGTGCTCGCGCTGGGAGCTCTTCCGGAGCGTGCCCCCGGTCTGCACGGAGCCGACGTACGCGACGCACGGGTGCGGGAAGCCCGCGTCCGGATCGATTCACTCGTAATTCCTGTGCGGGTGAACCAGCTAGAACGAGCACTTGCAGACTACGTGGCCGGCGACCTCGTCGAGCCCGTTGCAAGCGAGCGGCTCGACGTCGCGATCGCACGGCGTCGCAGTGCGGCGGGCGATGTGCTGTTCGTGTTCAACGAGTCGTGGTCGGCGAGAAAAGCTCGATTGCGGTTCGTGCAGGGTGGCGGACCGCTGACGCAGTGGGACCCGGCTTCGGGTGAGCGCACCGTGCTCCGGGCCCGGGTCGAGCCCGGCGAGGTGGTGGAGCTCGCGCTCGGCCCGGCGGGGTCGGCCATCCTCTCGCTCGGTCGGATGCCGTCCGCTGTCGGCGCGACTGGAGCGGTCGGCAGATAGAGGCGGATGGGGATGGGGATGGGGATGGGGATCGAGCTGAGTCTGGCCGGACGGACACTCCGTCGGTCGTCGCGGAGCTTCGCTGGATCGGTTTTCTCGTCCGACCATTGACGCTTGCACCTTCCAGGGGTCGATCTGAATGCGTGCGCTTAGTTTGGGGCGATCCTCCGCCGTCGAGCAAAATCGAAGAGGTCACGGACGGGGAGTCTCACGTGGCGACGCGCCCTTCCCCGCCGAGCTTCGCATAGATCCACTGATCCCAGAACTGTCCCTTCCAGCGGGCGTAGTCGCGGAGGATCCCCTCGCGCTGAAATCCGTGGCGCTCGAGCAAAAGGCACGAGCGCTCGTTGCCTGGAGTCACCATCGCTTCCAGGCGGCGAAGGCCCAAGACCTCGAAGCCATAGGCCTCAAGATGCGGCATGACTTCCGCCATGAAGGCTTGTCCCCAGAAACGCGGATCGAGTTCCATGTCCTCCACAACACGCTGCTGCGAAAAGATCTCGAACAGGCGCTGCGCATCGGAGAGTTCGAGGACCCTCAGGCTGAGCCGCTTGCTCTCGAGGCGCGGGAAGGTCTCCGTCATCATCAGTCCTCCAATCGGAACTCGATCTCTCTCGCAGGGGCTCCTACATTGAGCCCTTCCATGATCGAAGCATAATTACCCGAGACGGAAACCACATCGGCACCGCCTCTCGCAAACTCGCCCCCGTATCTCCAAAAGTCATCTCCCATAAACTCGGGTGTATCTTCGAACTCCTGTGTCGCCCAGGGCAGAGTTCCCCCCAGAGACGTGGTACCTGTCAGGTCCGCATACGCCATCTGCCAAGTCGCTCTGCCCCAGCACACCACTGCTTCCTTCCTCAGATCGTCCGCACACTCGCGAGAACCCGCGGCAACACCTTTCCGCGAAAAAGCTTGGATTCGGCCCGTCACCGGGATTTTCTCTCCCCAGAGCCTCTGATTTGACATCTCGTCTCTTGTCAGCACGTTTGACGAAAACAGGGCTTGTTTTTCCTATGCGCCGTGTGCTTCCTGTCGGCTCTCAGAAGCCGCTGGTGAGGGCGAGCGTATAGAAAGTATAAGCCGGATTTTCGGGGGTCCCTCCGAGCAGGGATGTGATGACAATGTATCCCGTCAGCAGCTTCCGGACATTTGAACGCTCTGAATCAAGAGACACTTTACGGGGTTTCGGACCCCAAGGAGAGAGTCTCAACATGAGCAAGGAACGGAAGCAATCCACTGAAGCCGAAGTGCGGGAGATCCGTCGCCGCACGCGCAGGAAGAGATCCCCGGAAGAGAAGGTCCGCATCGTATACGAGGGGCTCCGAGGCGAGCAGAGCGTTTCCGAGTTGTGTCGCCGTGAAGGTATCGCGGCTAATCTCTACTACCGATGGAGCAAGGACTTTCTCGAAGCGGGGAAGAAGCAATGCGCCGGCGACACCGTTCGCGAAGCAACCCGCGGTGAAGTGAAGGAGCTTCGCTCGGACAACCGTAAACTCAAGGAGGTCGTCGTGCTTCCGACAGTGAGCTCTCCTCAAACAGACTTCGACAGCGGCTTCGGGCACCTCTGAATGACGAGAAAAAAGACTCACCGACGGCTTCTATTACCGGTGATCTTGGCTACTAGCTCGCTGCTGAGCTCGACTCTCTACTACTTTTTAGTGTCGAACCATTGGCGCCCGCTGTTCGCGCGAAACGCGGACTGCATCACGAGTTTGCAAGAACCCCTGACACATTGTCCGGCACCCACTCGCGTGATCGTCCACTACCATTTTAAACCCTTGGGAAGGAGATCAGTATACCTACGCGGTTGATTCGAGTTCCGATCTCTACCGTGGTGACCCTATTTGTGTCTGCACCGGCGACCCAGCCGCGAAAATTCTTTCTCGGCAGACTTCCGACACCGAAACGACAGATGCATCGGCGACGTATTCACCGTTTCACTTCGACCCAGCAGGTGATGCTCCTAAAGAATCGAAGCTCAACTTCACTTGCCAGCTCGTGGGAATCCATCACGTCGCCCAAGCGCAAACAGCGACGTCGGAAAAGCAAGCACGAGTAGAGCGATGCCAAACCACGGAAGCGTCGGAACTTCGACTCCAGCACACGCGCCACAGTCCGCCGTGCACGTTGAACATGTTTCTGTTCCGTTGCAAGTCGAGTCGCCACAGATCGGTCCCCCGCAGGTTCCACAATCGACTGCACAGGTCGCGCACGTCTCCGCGCCATCACAGGTCAAGTTGCCGCAGACAGAACCGCCAACGAAGATCCCCTGAGTGAACGTTCCCCAGAGTGGCTGGCCAGCGACGTTATAAATGACCATGTTTCCATCGTCCTGAAGGCGTAGCTCGCCGCCGACCGTCCCCGATGTGCCGGAGGCCCACAGCGGTTGATTAAACTCGTCGAGAACAACGAGATTGCCGTCTGCTTGAAAGTCGACGCGACATCCGGTCCCTGCATTGATCGTTTCGCTGTGCCAAAGGGTGTCGACGACAAGTCCGTTGACGACACTTGAGAGAACGAGGTTGCAGTCGCTTTGCATTTCAAGTCGGCGGTAACCAATCTGAATAAAATTGCCGGAAAACAGGCTCAACGCGCCGGCGAATTGAATGCTCTCGCTAGGAATGTTTGAGTTGGCGTTCCATAAGGGTTGCCCCACGCCGTTGTAGACGACGAGATTTCCGTCGACTTGCATGCGTAGCTCCGCATTGCTCGTTCCGGACGTGCCGGACGCCCACAATGGCTGCGTGGCCCCGTTGTAGACAACGAAGTTTCCATCCGCCTGAAAGTCGACATAACAACCCGTGCCCGCGTTCGACGTGGCCGTCTGCCACAGCAAAGCGCCGGTCGCCGAATTGTCAAAGCTGTGAAGTACGAGGTTGCAATCGGCGCGCATCTCGAGTCGCCGGTTTTGTGTGTAGACGAATTCGCCAGCAGACAACAGGAACTGCCCCGCGAAGAACGTGCTCGCGCTGGTAGGGTTGGAGTTCGCACTCCAAAGTGGCTGCCCTACCCCGTTGTAGACCACAAGATTTCCGTCGTCTTGGAGCCGCAATTCGGCAGCGTTCGTCCCCGAAGTGCCGGACACCCACAGGACTTGGCCGCCGTTGTTCTTTACGACGAAGTTGCCGTCCCCTTGAAGCTCCGCAAAGCATCCACTGCCCGCACCCGCAGTGTTGCTTTGCCACAGAACGCCGCCGGTGACACCATTTACGAAGCTGTACAAAACGAGGTTGCAGTCACCGCGCATCTCGAGCTTGCGATTCTCGCTGTGCAGGATCTGACCGCTGGACAAGATGAACTGGCCTGCATTGAGGATGAATTCGCTCGGGTAGTTGGTAAAGGTTTGCCAGAGTGCGGCACCTCCGCCGCTATAAATCACGACGTTGCCATCGGACTGGAAACGAAGCTCTGAACCGCTCGTGCTCGAAGACCAGAGCGGCGAGTTCCCTCCATCGTAAAGAACGAGGTTCCCGTCCGACTGAAACTGGGCGTAACAATTGCTGCCCGCGTTCGCGGTCCCCGTGTTCCACAGATCACCGCCAACGATCTGAAGCCCGCCGATGTCATCGACGCTATAGAGGACGAGGTTACAGTTCCCCTCCATCTTCAATAGTCGATTGACCCCGCGTACGGACTGCCCAGCCAATAGCGTAAGCCCGTCGGCGTCGTAGAACACATCCGCAGTGTTGCTTGTGCCCCAGGTCCCTTCGGCCACGCGATCGTCATAGTTCAGCCAGACAAAACTCTGTCCCGCGTTTTCTTTCGCGAGTTTTAGCGCCTGATTGTCTTGGCTGTTGGTCGGCACGCTGAATACGTATTCCGTCCCCAATGCCGTGCACGCGAACGAACCGACGCCCCACGAGTCAGAGATCGTACTGACCGCCCAGCTCCCGGTGGTCGGGTTCTCGCAGGCGAAGACATTCTGAAACTTACAGTCGTCATCGTTCCAGCGACCGTTGCCGTTCTGAACGGCGCAGTCTTCGGTGCCCCCAAAGTTGTTGGGCTCATTGACGTCCCAGCTCCATATCGCGGCGGGAAGGCGGCTATCGTTCTGGTGGAGTTGGTCGAGATCAACCATGTTGGTGCCCGTCGCGAAGTAGTTGATCAGATCGGCATCCGTGATCGCGCCGCCTGCGCCACCAATGCCACCAATCACGGTCGATTCTTCCCAGACACGACTTAGACCGCCAAGTCCGGTGAACACCATTCCATTCCAGTTGGTGTCGCCGCTACACCCGCCCTCGTTCCAGATGATGATCCTCTTTCCCGCTGCAAGGACATCCGCTTTCGAAACGTTGCTCGGAATATCGGTGCAACCCCCACTGACATACACTTGATTGCCAAAGCGGGCGTTTACCTGGTTGAACGCCTCGCCGTCCTGGCCGTCCATGTGGTCTTCGATATGTAGGATCAGTACCTGGTCGATACTGTCGGCCGTACCCAACCACGCCGAGATCTCGTCCAGACCTTCGGCGAAGTACCGATCGTCGGGGCTGCAGCCAATGTGGGCCGAGGTGCCGTGACACAGCAAGAGCCTGTCCGGGAAGTTGAACGGACCTTCTGTCTTAGGCGTCCAGTGCACGTCGAACTCGACCGTGCGAGCCCCCATGCGAAGTTGGTTGAAGATCGAGTCAATTTGGTTCGGGTCGAGGTACGACGTCGCGGTCGCGTAGGCAGCGGAATTAAAGCTGTTGTGGGTACCGACGATATTGTTGTCGGCAATCGGGGCATCAAGATCAAGCAGCCGCTGTGCGATCAATGACTGGCCGGCCCAGCTGTTATTGAAGTCATCAATGCCGTCCGCACGCGCAACGTCGCCAATGACAACAACGGCAACAACAACCGCAACAACAACCAGAACCCCGAGCGCAGGTGCCCGCCGGATGGCGGCACGCCTCATGGTCGCAAAGTTTCGCAGCGACATCGCCCCAAACAAACTCCCGTGATCCAACGCGCGGGCCGCGAGGTGTTCCCTAAG